>Ga0335074_10000352_pt1 | contig 67801 bp, 58 predicted proteins | sample Lox_Sample_23_FD_206715 | JGI IMG/M metagenome (GOLD analysis project Ga0335074, IMG submission 206715) | Soil microbial communities from Loxahatchee National Wildlife Refuge, Florida, United States - Lox_Sample_2.3 | ecosystem: Environmental > Terrestrial > Soil > Wetlands | place: USA...
TATCAGATCCAGCTCATGACGCTGGATGACGGCACCGCCACCGCCGGCCAGTACGACCCGGCCCAGGCTGCCACCAATGCCCGCAAGATGGTGTCCGACCATGACGTGATGGCCGCCATCGGCCCGCAGATGAGCGGCGCCGGCAAGGCGATGTCACCGATCCTGAGCGAAGGCGATCTCGCTATCATCACCCCCAGCTCGACCAATCCGGACATCACCAACCCGAAATTCGCCGCGCAGTATGATCCTTCGGGCAAGCCGATCTACTTCCGCACTGTTACCACGGACGCCTACCAGGGCCCGAACATGGCCAATTTCATGGCCGAGAAGCTGGGCATCAAGAACGTCTATGTGCTGGACGACAGCGGTGCGTATGGGGTCGGCATCGCCGACACTTACCAGGCGCAGGCAGAAAAGAAGGGTGTGAAGATCCTCGGCCGCGACCGCCTCGACCCGAAGGCGGCCGATTACACGGCGATCATCACCAAGATCAAGGCGCTGAATCCGGAAGCAATCTACTACGGCGGCGTCGGCCAGGCGGGCATCAAGGTGGCGAAGCAGTCCTATGACGCCATGCCGAAGGCGATCAAGGCGGGCGGCGACGGGGTGTATGGCGCGTCGTTCCTTCAGGGCGCCGGCTTCCCTGCCGCCAATGGCTGGTATGCAACGATCGCCTCGCCGCATTTGGTCGGCGGCGAAGAGAAGGCTGCGGAGTTCGTCAAGACCTACACCGAACGTTTTGGCGTGGCGCCGGAGGATTACTCGATCACCGCCTATGACGGGGCGCTGGTGATCATCGACGCGGTGAAGCGCGTGGCCGCGAGCGGCAAGCCGGTGACGCGGGCTGCGGTGCGGGATGCGATCCAGACCGCGAAGGTGCCGACCATCCAGGGCACGGTCTCGTTCGACAAATACGGCGACCTTGCGGACCGTACCGTCAGCGTGTTCCAGATCCAGGAAAACAAGGCCGGCAAGCCCGACGACGTGTCGGCGCAGTACAAGTACATCGGCGTGGCGCCGCAATCGTGAGGTTGAGCAGAATGGTAGGATTCCCCCTCCCCCTGTGGGAGAGGGATAGGGGGAGGGAGCGGACGGCACAGTCCTCACCCACAGTCCCCCCAACCCTCTCCTGCAAGGGGAAGGAGAATTCTCTAGCACGGCCTCACGCAGCGCGATGACCCTCACCGACCTCATCGTCCAACAGACCATCAACGGGTTGAGCCTGGGCGCGATGTACGCCTTGCTCGCGCTCGGCTTCACCCTGGTCTACGGCATCCTCGAACTGATCAACTTCTCCCACTTCAACGTCTTCATGGTCGGCTCCTTCATCGCCCTCTGGGTGCTGCAGTTGTTCGGCCTCACCGGCCAGGACGTGATCCTGACCGGTCTGCCCCTGGCCATGGTACTGCTGGTCGCCTTCACCGTGACCATGGTCGCCTCCGGCGCGATCGGCGTCGCGATCGAACGCCTGTGCCTGCGCCCCTTGCGGGATGTAAAGGGCCCCGCGGCGATGATCACCACCATCGGCGTCTCCTACATCCTGTTCAACATCATCCTGCTGTCGATGGGCGCCGAGGCGCGGAACTACCCAAACCCCATGCCGCGGGTGCGTTTCCATATCGGCGACGCGATTCTCGACGTGCGTGTCCTGCTGATCTGGGCCGTCGCGCTGGTGCTCATGGTGGCGCTTTATCTGTTCGTGCAGAAAAGCCGCATCGGCAAGGCAATGCGCGCCACCGCGCAGGACCCCGAGGCCGCGCGTATGATGGGTGTGGACGTGGACAAGGTCGTGGTGATGGCCTTCTTCCTCGGCTCCGCGCTGGCAGGTGCGGGCGGGCTGATCTTCGGCCTCTATTACAACTTCACCAGCTTCATCATCGGCTTCACCGCCGGCCTGCGCGCCTTCACCGCCGCGGTGCTGGGCGGCATCGGCAATGTGCCGGGCGCGATGCTGGGTGGCGTCATCATCGGTTTGATCGAAGCGCTGGGCGGCCAGATCGCCGGCGCCTGGACCGATGTGATCATCTTCTCCATCCTGGTGCTGGTTTTGGTCTTCAAGCCGTCGGGTTTGCTGGGGCGGATGGCGCCGACGAAATCGTGAGGGACCCGTGCGCATGAGCAATGCCCTGACCGTTCTCGCGCGGCCGGTGGCGTGGATTCCAGAAGCACGACGCCGCCAGCTTGGACTGGCGATCCTGGTTGCACTGGCGGTGTCGTTTCCGCTGTGGCACGACAACGACGCCGACATCGACAGCATGGCGAACGCCGCATCCTACGCCGTGCTGGCGCTGGGCCTGAACATTGTCGTCGGCTTCGCCGGATTGCTCGACCTTGGCTACGCCGCATTCTTCGCCATCGGCGCCTATACCTACGGCGTCCTCAGCTCGTTCCAGTTGCAGCCGGAATGGAGCAGTTTCTGGGTGCCGTTCCAGTGGCTTGGGCTGGTTACGAAGATGGCGGCCGATACCGGCACGGGCAGCGTGGTGCATTTCACCCTGTCGTTCTGGATCGCCCTGCCCTTCTCTGCCGCTTTTGCTGCCTTCTGGGGCGTATTGTTCGGTGCGCCGACGCTGCGCCTGCGCGGTGACTATCTGGCCATCGTCACGCTCGGCTTCGGTGAGATCGTGCCGATCGTGGTGCGCAACTGGTCCAGCCTGACCAACGGAGCGGCCGGTTTGAACGGCGTTGCCGCCCCACGTTTGTTCGGCTGGAGCTTCGGTGTTGACTCCACGCCGTATTACTATGTCGCGATCTGCCTGGTGGCGTTGCTGATCTTTGTCTCGATCCGATTGCGTGATTCGCGCATCGGCCGCGCCTGGATGGCCATCCGCGAGGACGAGATCGCCGCCGGCTGCATGGGCGTCAACCTCACGCGATTCAAGCTGCTGGCCTTCGCCATCGGCGCCGCGTTCGGCGGCATGACCGGCGTGTTCTATGTGGCAAAACTGCAGACGGCGACGCCGGAGATGTTCGGGTTCCCGGTCTCCGTCATGATCCTGGTGATGATCGTGTTCGGCGGCATCGGCAGCGTCTGGGGCGTGGTGCTCGGCGCCTTCATCCTGCAGTTGCTGCAATCGTGGTGGCTGGAGGATCTGACCGGCTGGATCAATTCGTTTGGCAGTCTGGTCGGCAGCAAGTTCCTGCAACACGTCGATCTGGTGCCATCGATCGAGCTGATCTTCGGCCTCATCCTGGTTGGCATGATGTTGTTCCGCCGCCAGGGCTTGATTCCAGCCGTGCGCAAGCAGGCGGCGCTGAGCTTCGAGCAGCAGCACGCGGTGGTGCAGCGCGGCGGGTTTGCGGCTTTGAAGCTGCAAGGCCTGGGCGGCGACGTGCGCACCGGCGCGGCGGCGCTGGAAGCGAAGGGCGTTACCGTGCGATTTGGCGGACTGACGGCGCTGAACGCGGTGGATATCGTGGTGCCCAATGGCAGCGTGGTGGCCGTGATCGGCCCCAACGGTTCCGGCAAGTCCACTTTGTTCAATACGATCACTGGCCTGGTGCCGGCGGAGGCAGGATCGATCCGCTTTCATGGCGAAGAACTTGTTGGGTTGCCGCCGCATGAGATCCTGCGCAAGGGTGTGGCGCGCACGTTCCAGAACCTGCGGCTGTTTCCCAACCTGACGGTGATGGAGAATGCGCTGATTGGCCAGCATGCACGGCTGACGACCGGCGTGTTCCGCGCCATCTTCCGCCCACCCGGGACACGCGCGGAGGAGGAAGCAGCGCGTATTTGGGCGATGGAGATTTTCGCGATTTTCGGCAATCGGCTGGCACCGCGTGTCATGCAGATGGTCAGCGGGTTGTCCTATGCGAATCGCCGGCGGATCGAGATTGCCCGGGCATTGGCCTCGCGCCCGCGCATTTTGTTGCTGGATGAACCGACGGCCGGCATGAACCCGGCCGAGACGCTGGAACTGGCGGAGCAAATCAAGAGCCTGAACACATTGGGGCTGACGGTGCTGCTGATCGAGCACAAGCTGGATGTGGTGACGACGCTGGCGGATACGGTGTACGTGCTGGACCATGGCGAAGTGATTGCGCACGGGCGTCCGGATGAAGTGCGTCGGGATGAGGAAGTGCTGCGGGCATATCTCGGGCGGAATGCGCAGGCCGCCGCGGCGGCGGCAATATGAAAACCTCGCACACGAAGTGGGAGAGGTCGAGGCGCGTCGTGCCGAGGGTGAGGGTGACTGGGCCGGTACACTGCATAGCATACCGCCCCGATCGCCCTCACCCTCGATGCTTCGCATCTCGACTTCTCTCGCCGTAGGCGGGAGAGGTTAAGGACGACATGCTGCTTGAGTTTCGTCATATCGACACGTACTACGGCGACCTGCATGTCCTGAAGGACGTGAACTATGCCATCGAGGAAGGCGAGATCATCGCTTTGCTCGGCGGTAATGCCTGCGGCAAGTCAACCACCATGAAAACCATCATGGGCGTGGTGCGTCCGGCACGCGGGCAGGTGATCTACCAAGGGCAGCCGATCGAACGGCTGCCGACTGCCGAACGTGTCCGCCGCGGCATCGCCCCGGTGCTGGAAGCGCGTCGCCTGTTCCCGCGCATGACGGTGTTCGAGAATCTCGAAATGGGCGCCTATCTGCGCAAGCGTGGCCCCGAGTTCGACCAGGACCTGGAACGCGTCTACACGCTGTTCCCGCGCGTGAAGGAACGGCGGGATCAGATCGCCGGCACGTTATCCGGTGGGGAGCAGCAGATGGTGGCGATGGGTCGGGCGCTGATGGCGCGGCCGAAGCTGCTGTGCATGGACGAGCCGTCGATGGGACTGTCGCCTTTGTACGTGGAGCAGGTGTTCGACATTATCCAGGAGATCAATCGTCAGGGGACGACGATCTTCATGGTGGAGCAGAATGCGAACATGGCACTGTCGATCGCGCACCGCGCTTACGTGTTGCAGACGGGACAGGTGGTGCTGTCCGGGACAGCGTCCGAGTTGCGGCAGAATCCGCTGATCCGCGAGGCGTATCTGGGCGAGATGCAGGTGGCGCAGCCGCTGGTGTAGCGCCCATGTCATTGCGAAGAGCGCAGCGCCGAAGCAACCTCGGTCGATAGCTGACCGAGGTTGCTTCGGCGCTTTGCGCCTCGCAATGACATGGGACAGCGTCCGATTGCTGTGGCAATACGCGGGTCTGTCCTTTCGCGTCCATCCGCGCCATGCTCTACCCGATGCACGGAAGGACCCGCCATGGACCAGGACGATCCCGATACCCGTCTCGGCTTCGCGCCGGATTTCGACGCGCCCATTCCCTATATGCAACGCACGCGCGATTACTATACGGCGATTGGCTACACTACGCCCTATCGCTGGGCGCATCACGTCGACGCACCCTTCACGCCGCTGCATAAGCCGCTGGGCGAGGCGCGCGTTGCGATTATCACCACCGCGGCGCCGTACCAGCCTGGCAAGGGCGATCAGGGTCCGGGCGCGCCATATAACGGTGGCGCCAAGTTCTATCAGGTCTATTCCGGCGACACGGCGGGCGATCACGACCTGCGTATCTCCCATATCGGCTACGACCGCATCCACACCAGCGCCGAGGATAGCGGCACGTGGTTCCCCCTGCCCGCCTTGCGCCGCGCGGCTGCCTGCGGGCGCATTGGCAGCGTTACGCCACGCTTCCACGGTGCGCCTACCAATCGCAGCCACCGCGTCACCGTGGAAACCGACGCGCCGGAAATCCTGCGCCGCGTGCGTGACGATGGCGCCGACGCGGCGATCCTGGTGCCGAACTGCCCCGTCTGCCATCAGACCTGCAGCCTGGTTGCGCGCCATCTGGAAGCGAATGGCATCTCCACTGTGGTGATGGGCTGTGCCAAGGACATCGTGGAACATGCTGCCGTGCCGCGGTTCCTGTTTTCGGACTTCCCGTTGGGGAACAGTGCGGGCAAGCCGCATGATGTCGGGTCGCAGGATCAGACGCTGGAATTTGCGCTGCGCGTGCTGGAAGCCGCGCCGGGACCGCGCACCACGATGCAGTCGCCACTGCGCTGGGCGGCTGATGCGCGGTGGAAGCTGGATTATTTGAATTTGGAGCGTATCGGTCCGGAGGAACTGGGGCGCCGCCGTGCGGATTTCGACAAGCAGAAGGAGATCGCGCGGGAAATCCGCGTGGGGAAAGCGGCATGAGGGCGCACGGACGCTCTCCCGCGCTTCGTGCGGGGTGGGTGGAGGCGCGTGGCGGCGTGGGTGATCGGGTCGGTCGTTTCTGGGAACCTACCGACGCGATCACCCTCACCCTCGGCGCTTCGCACCTCGCGTCGGTCCGCTTCGCGGCCCGACCCCACTTCGTGGGCAAGGTTGCTGAATGACTCGCCCCTTCTCCGGTACGCGCATCCTCGATTTCACCCAGGTCCTTGCCGGTCCGTTCGGTTCGTATCAGCTCGCACTGCTTGGCGCCGAGGTGATCAAGGTGGAGCGCCGCGAGGGCGAGGACATGCGTCGTACCCCGCTCTCCCGCGAATGGGCGGATCGCGGCATGGCCCCGTCCTGGCTCGCGATCAACGGCAACAAGCGCAGCCTGACGCTGGACCTGCAGAAACCGGCGGCGATCGAAATCATAAAGCGCCTCGCCACACGCGCTGACGTGGTGATGGAGAATTTCCGGCCCGGCGTGATGGATCGTCTTGGCATCGGCTACGCCGCGCTCTCTGCGATCAACCCGCGCGTGATCTATTGCGCGGTGTCCGGCTTCGGCCAGACCGGACCTTATCGCAACGAGGCCGGTTATGACGGCAAGATCCAGGCCCTGTCCGGCATCATGTCGCTCACCGGCCACGCCGACAAAGGGCCAACCCGCGCCGGCTTTGCGGTGTGCGATGTGCTTTCGGGCATGACAGCCGCTTTCGCCGTCTCGTCAGCGCTGTATCAATGCACGCATACCGGCCGAGGGCAGTTCATTGACGTGTCGATGCTGGAGGCGAGCCTTGCGTTCCTCTCGACGCAGGTTGCGGATTTCACGGTCGCCGGCCACCAGCAGGAGCAATTCGGCAACCAGGCCATCAGCCGCAAGGTCACCGCCAACCTGTTTCGTGCCAAGAACAGCTATTTGCTGTTGGCGGTGAACAACGACAAGCAATACGAAGCGCTGCTGCGTGCCATCGGCCGTGCCGATGTGCTGGATGACCCGCGTTTTGCCGATTGGTTCCAGCGCAAGGAGCATGAGGCGGCGCTGCGTGCCATCATTGAAGGCGCGTTGTCGGCGGCAGATGCCAAGACCTGGGAGAAGCGGCTGAATGACGCAGGCGCGCCTTGCGCCAGCATCTGGCGCATCGAGGAGGTCATTGACCACCCGCAGATCGCCGCCCGCGGTGCGATGCAAATTGCGGAAACGCCATATGGGCCGGTGCGGCTGATGGGCTCCGGTTTCCAGATGGCGCATGGCGGCGGCCATCTGGACTCGGCTCCGCCGGAACTGGGCGCACATACCGATGAAGTGTTGCGCGAAGCGGGGTATAGCGAGGCGGAGATCGCGGCGCTGAGAGCCGATTGCGTCGTGTGAAGCTTGTCGCGAAGGCCGTTGGGGTGGAAAGCAGTGTGCCGACCCGATCGCCCTCACCCTAACCCTCTCCCGCTGAAGGCGGGAGAGGGGATTTCTAGCTCGCCCTCACCCTCTTCCGCTGGAGCCGGGAGAGGGGACTTTTAGGGGGCCAGTGCCCGCTTCGCAGCGCTGGCGAAATAGCCCGCGGCCGCCGGCAGGATCGCATCATTGAAATCGTAGTTTGAATTGTGCAACTCGCGGCCGCCGGCGGCCGGGCCGTTACCAATCCACACGAATGCACCGGGGCGTTCCTGCAAATACCAGCAAAAATCTTCGCCTGTCATGGCCGGCAGCAGGTCACGCCGCAATGGCAGGCCGGCCGCCGTCACCGCCTCGGCCGCCAGATCGCGTTCCTGCGGAGAGTTCTGCGTGACCAGGTTGCCGTGCCGCGCTGTTACCTCGATCTCGACGTCGCAGGCCTGCGCTATGCCAGCCGCGACGCGGCGGATCGCCGCATCCACCTGATCGCTCACTGTCGCGCTCAGCGTACGCATCGTGCCGCGCATGACCGCCTCGCCGGGGATCTGGTTGGGTGCGCTGCCGGCCTGCATGGTCGCGATGGTGATCACCACCGCATTCAGCGGATCGACGTTACGCGATACAATCGTTTGCAACGCGAGCAGCAGATGGGCGGCGGCAACCATTGGGTCGCGTGCAAGATGTGGCAATGCGGCGTGGCCGGAATGGCCCTTGATGTGGAATTCCAGCCGCGCACCCGCTGCCATGACCGGACCGTCATGCACGGCCACGGTGCCCGCATCCAGGCCAGGCCAGTTGTGATAGCCGAAGATGCGCTCCATCGGGAAACGGTCGAACAAGCCGTCGGCGATCATGGCGCGCGCGCCGCCGCCGCCTTCTTCGGCGGGCTGGAACACAAGCTGTACTGTTCCGGTCCAGGATGGATCCCGCGCGAGCAGGGCGGCGGCGCCGAGCAAGGACGTGGTGTGGCCGTCATGACCGCAGGCATGCATCACGCCATGATTGGTGGAGGCATGCGGCGCGCCGGAGGTCTCCGCGATCGGCAGCGCGTCCATGTCGGCGCGCAGGCCGACGCTGCGGTTGGATTGGCCGCGACTGAGCGTCGCTACCACGCCGTGTCCACCCACGCCTGCAACGAACGGAATTCCTAACTCCTGCAAGCGCTCGCAGACGAAGGCAGCGGTATGCTTTTCGTGCAGCGTGAGCTCCGGATGCGCGTGCAGATGGCGGCGCCAGGCGGTGAGCGTCTCGACAAGGGTGCGGTCCATGCCCCTCCCGTAGCGGGAAAACACCCCATTCTGCAAGCCTCCGGCCCCGCGGATGCGCGTCAGACACCGATATCGCGCACGAACTTCGCCTTTGCGGCGGACGCCGCTTGCAGGAACGCCATATCGGTGCCGGTCGAGACGTAGCGTGCGCCCATATGCACGAACTGCGTCATCAGGTCGTTACGTGACGCGAGGCCGCCGACACCAACATGCTTGCCCACTGCCGTCGCCGCGGCGATCGCACGCGCGAAGGCGTCGCGCAGGCGGGGATGGTCGTATTGGCCGGTGATGCCCATCTCGCTGCACAGATCGTTACTGCCGACGAGGAGCATATCGACGCCATCGACGGCGATGATTTCCTCCACATGCTCCAGCGCGGCGACGGTCTCCAGCATCACGACCAGCATGGTCGCATCGTTCATTGCGGCGTTGGTTTCGGCAAACGGGAAGCTACGATACTGGTAATGCGATAAGGCTCCACCGGCGGAGCGGTCGCCCAGCGGCGCGAATTTCATCAGCTTCACCATATCTCGCGCTTGCTCGGCGGAGCGGATGTGCGGCGTGATCACGCCCATCGCACCGCCGTCCAGCACGCGGCAGATATATTCGGGGGAATTCGCCGGCACACGCACCAGTGGGGTAATGCCGATCTGCTGCGCGAAGATGCAGATCTGGCAGGTGGCGTCGATGGACAGCGTGTTGTGTTCCATGTCGACGTAGAGCGTGTCGAAGCCGGCGGTCCTGGCGATCTGTGCGATTTCGATGCTGCGACACAGGCGTACGGTCATCGAGGCCGCGACCTCGCCGCCCGTCAGCTTCTCCTTCAGATGGTTGCGCAGGATGTCACGCAGTTCGGGCATTGTGGGTTCCTCCCTCGAATGTCACGACAGATATAGTAAGCAGAATTGGAGACGCTATACACAGACCGCACTATGTCATTGCGGATACGGAAGGGGTCGAAGGAATTCCGCTCGGACGCGCGCACGAGCGTCCGAACGCGCACGCAAACGAGGTTGCTTCGTCGCGGCGCTCCTCGCAATGACATCTGAAGGCTTCTCGCCATGACATATGAAGGCCTCTCGCAATGACACGTAAACGCTGCTCGCAATGCGCGGCTCACGCTCCAACGATGGTGGCTACTACCCGACCTTATGTCTTCTGCACGTTCCAGAAGATGACAAAACCATTCAGCACACCGGAAATATCCTTGGCGTAGCAGGTCGGCGAGAAGGTCTGGCCCAGCGGCACATAGGGCAGGTCGATCAGCGCCTGCTGTTGCAATTCTGTTGCGATCTTCTTCTGTGTCGCGAGATCCGGCGCGTGGATCCATTGCGCGCGCAGCGCCTCGATCTTGGGCGAGGACGGCCAACCCATCATGCCTTGCTCGCCATTGCCACGCAGGAACACATGGCCCACCGGGTTGGTCTGGTCCAGACCGGACCAGAAGGTGTGGAACACGCTCCAGCCACCCTTGTCCACCGGGTCTTTCTTGGCGCGGCGCTGCACCACCGTGCCCCAGTCCATCGCCTGATAATCGACGTTCAGGCCCATCTTCTTCATCGTGTCGCTGCCGACATCCGCCAGCGCCTTCAAAATCGGGAAGTCGGTCGGCGCCAGGATCGCCACCTTTTCGCCCTTGTAGCCGGCGGCTTCGATCTGTTTCCTGGCCCCATCGTAGTCGCGCGGCCGGGTGAACACATCCAGCCCGACATCGCTTGCCATCGGCGTGCCGGGACAGAAAATGCCGGTCGGCACGTGGCGCATTTTCGGATCCGTGCTCGACGCGGCGATCATGAAGTCGGTCTGATCCACCGCCTTCAGCAGGGCGCGGCGGATTTCCGGATTGTTGAAGGGCGGCTGGATTTCGTTCAACCGCATGCACGCCATCAGGCCGCTGGTATCAGTGGTCCGCACGACCAATGAGCGCTGCAACAGCGGCAGCATGTCGATGGTGGGATTTTCCCACCAGTCCATCTCGCCTGATTGCAGGGCGCCGGCCGCGGTGGAAGGATCGGGGGTCACATGCCACTCGACGCGGTCGAAATGCACGATCTTGGGGCCCGAGGTCCATTCCGGCGTACCGCTGGGACGTGGCACATAGGCGGCGTTGCGCGTGTAAACCACCTGCGAGCCGGTGACATGCTCATCCGGCTTGAAGATGAAGGGGCCGCTACCGATCATCTGACCGGGTTTGAGCTGGGTGAAGGCGTCGGTGTTGGCAAACCGCTCTGGCATCATGGCGCAGAAATTGCTACCCGGCTTGCCCAAGGCGTCGGGCAGCAACGCGAAGGGCTGTTTCAGGCGGAACTGAATGGTCTTGTCGTCGGGCGCAGCGAGGTCGTCGGTGTAGGAGATCAGGGTCTGGCCGAACGGGTCGCGCTTGCCCCAGCGCTGGATGGATGCAACGCAATCGCGCGCCAGCACCTTTTCGCCGTCGTGCCATTTCAGGCCGTCTCGCAGCGTGAGTTTCCATAATTTGCCGTCATTTTCGGCGGTGTGGCCCTCGACCATTTGCGGTTGGGCCTTGTACTGGTTGTCCACGCCGTACAACGTGTCGAAGATCATGAAGCCGTGGTTGCGGGTGACGTAGGCGGTGGTCCAAATCGGATCCAACACCGTGACGTCCGACTGCGGGATGAATTTCAGCACCCGCGCGCCCTGGGCCCGCGAGATCGATGGCAGGGCGAGACTGGCGGCGGAAGCGGCGAGGAAGGCGCGTCGGCGCATGGGTCAAGTCCTTGGGTGCTACGCGACCAGCTTAGACGGCTGCAGTAGCGAACGGAACGGGTGCTTGCCACCGCTCTCATTGCCCGTGCTGTCGCTGGCCGCAGTCATAGCAGGGGCCATGGAGTGATTGCGAGGAGCGTAGCGGCAAAACTATTTCCCGCGGGGGATTGCCTTGTCGCTGCGCTGCTAGCAAACAAGTCCCTCCTCCCCTTGCGGGATGGGCTGGGAGATGGGTCAAAACGTACGATCTCGACCCCTCCCCCTATCCCCCTCCCGCAAGGGGAGGGGGAACCCTTTCATCCGATCGCGGGTCAGCTGCCAGGCCGTCGGTCAACTCGCAATGACATGATAGACGGATATGTTTGCCCGCTCGCTCACTTCGGAATCGTCAGGTCGATCAGCGTCTGTGCCGCCGCATCGGCACGTTCCAAATTCCGGCATGTGTCGATCAGCGTGGCGAATTGCGCTTCCGAAATGGCAAGCCCAGGCACCACCGGCCGAATCCGCCGCGCCTGCTGCTCGAAATCCCAGATGAACTCGCGGCCGGTGCCTTCGCGCGCGTAGCTGCGACCGTCCTTGGTGAACACCGTGATGCGCGGACCGAACAGGGTACGACGGACCATCGGGATCAGAGTGACACGGTGCATCAGGTCGAGCACTTCCGGCGGATCGGTTTCGCCCGGTCCGGGTTGCGCGCCGCGCAGCAGCGGATAGCCGCGCGTCACCGCTCCGTACGCCGTGAAATACTGGGTGCTGCCGACGCGAGGCTTGCCGTCGTTGCCGGGGACCGGGAAGGCGGGGCTGGGGTACTCGGTTTCGAACCAGTTCACCACCGCCTCGATGCGGTCGATGTCGGTGTAGGTGAGGTTATGGTCCTCGCATACCCTCGCCGTCACGTCGACATGGGCGATGTTGTAGCCGGCGGTTGAGTAGATGCGATACAGAGTCTCAAGAAACATCCAGTCGCGGCCAAGGCCTTCGGTGATCTTGGTCAGGTCCGTGCTGGTGCAACCAGTAAAACTGTAGCGCAGCCGGCCGAGGTTGTTGCCGGTGTAGGCGTGGTAAAAGCCCGCCTCGCCTTCCAAAGTCGTCTCGCCGCCTGGTGTGCCATGACGAGCCATTGCAACGGCGAGCAGGGCGTTGCGAACGGCCGCGCCCTCGCGCAAAGAGCGACCGCCGCTGCGGATGCCTTCCAGGTTGCCCGACGCGAGGTTCACGCATTGCGCGATCGCGCCGTGAATCTGGTCGGCGTTCAGGCCCTGTAGCTTCGCTGCGGCCACCGCAGCGCCGAAAATGCCGAACACCGGCCCGGCGTGGAAACCGCGAGCCATGACGCTGGGGATGAATTCGGCAGCCATGCGTTCCATGACCTCATACGCTGCGGCTATCGCAGTGAGAAACTGGCGGCCGGAGGCACCGGTGGTTTCCGCGGCCACCAGCGCAGCAGGGATGATCGCGGTGCCGGGGTGGGTCAGCATGCGGAACGTGTCCCACTTGCCGCCGGCCAGGATCATTTCCGAATTCACGAAAGCGGCGCCTGCCTTGGTAAGTTTGCTGCCGTGGCACAGCACCGTGGCGGCGCCAGCGCCGCCGGCTTCTTCTTCCTGCATCAGCGCAAGTGCCTGTTTGCTCGTCGGCATGTCGAGCGCGAGCAAGGCAGAGGTCAGGGCTTGCAGGGTGACGCCCTTGGCGCGGTCGACAACCGGCGCGGGGACGTCGTCGAAGCTCAGGCTGGCGACGAAGGATGCGAAATGGCGGCTGAGGGACATGACAGATCTCGTGGCAGGGGTGCGGATGGACCAGTCCAGCCTAGGAGCATGCGGTGGCCAGCGAAACTGCGGTGATGCGCTGGTGCCAGTCAGTGGCGGGGTGCAATAGGCTGCTAAGCACAATCCATCGAACCGCAAAGATCGACGTTTAGAGTTGGACGGCGTCCCACATGATATCGTAAGCTCCAAGCATGATGACGGGACGGTGTGACACGCGAATTACCTGCGAGGCCTGACCAGGTCAGGCTGGCCTCGCCGCGTTGTTGCTCCTTGTGTCCGGTTGGACACCCGTCTGGGATGGCCCCGATGTCCGAATTTCCGCGCGTTGCTGCCCCAGCCGTGTGGCAAGGCCGTCGCCGGCAGGCCGGATCCACCCAACTTATCCCCACGGGGCATTGCCATGAAAAAGGGTAGCGGTATTTGGCAACGCAGGCGGCGGCAAATCGACGCTCGCGAAGCGCCTGGCCTGGGGCCTGTTCGCCAATCCGGCAGGCTGGCCAGCAGACAACCCCATATGGGCCAGTACGATCAGCAGCCATAAGGTGCTGTGGCGTTGCCATCGATTCCTGGCGCCGCGGTATCGATAGTTTGTGGCCGAGCCCGCGGCTTCGAAGCAGCTTCACCATCTGAGGTCACGGCGGGACATCAGTTCACACCGTAATACCGGCGGCCGGTTGGGATAACTCCTGCATATCATTGCGAGGAGCGAAGCGACGAAGCAACCTTGGTCACACAGGGGCGGGCGCGCCAGCTCCTATCCGACCGAGATTGCTGCGTCGCTTCGCTCCTCGCAATGACATGTACGGCCGATGCATTGAGTTGGCCAGCAACGACGATTACGGAGTCAGGCATGACCGATCGACGCAACTTCCTGAAACTTAGCGCAGCGTCCCTTCTGGGCGCCGCCACGCCTTGGGGCCCGCTCGCCTTGGCGCAAACGCCTCCCGCGGACACAGGCAAAGCGGATTACACGATCGAAATCGCCGAGGGACTTGCGGAACTCGGTCCTGATCAGATCATATCGACGACGCTCTACAACGGCCAGTTCCCGGGACCACTGCTACGATTCCGCGAAGGACAACCAGTTACCGTGGATATTCGGAACAACACCGATCATCCCGAATTTCTTCATTGGCACGGCCAGAAAATCTCCTCCGATGTCGATGGCGCCGGCGAGGAAGGGTCGCGCGCGGTGCCGGCCCACGGTATGATTCGCGAGACATTCACGCCGGGGCCGAACGGCTTCCGCTTCTATCATACGCATGTGCGCGCCGGCGCCGATCTGAGCCGCGGCCAGTATTCAGGGCAGGTTGGTCCGGTTTACATCGAGCCGAAGACCAATCCCGGTGCCTACGATCAGGAAATCTTCCTGGTGCTGAAGGAGTTCGGGCCTACGTTCAGCCGCGGCGGTGACATGGACATGGACTTCCTCGCAGGCGAGGAAATCAAAGCCCTCAAAGAGAGGGGCGAAGCGGCCATGAACGCGTCTCTCAAGCGCGGCATGCCGAAGGGTTACGAAGTTGGCTATCTGTTCTTTTCGATCAACGGAAGGATGCTCGGGCAGGGCGAGCCGATCCGCGTCAGGCAAGGGCAGCGCATTCTGTTTCATATCCTGAACGGAAGTGCCGGTGAAATCCGCAGCCTCGCGATGGCTGGGCATCGCTTCCGTGTTGTTGCCACGGATGGGAACCCGGTTCCACGCCCTGTCGAGGTACCCGTTCTGTGGGTCGGCACTGCCGAACGGATCTCCGCGGTTGTGGAGATGAACCACCCGGGCGTGTACGTGCTTGGCGACCTGTCGGACGATGACCGCGGGCACGGCATGGGCATCGTGGTCGAATATGCCGGCGCACATGGTAAACCGCTGTGGCAGAAGCCGCGCCCGTCCCGATGGGATTATACCGTGTTTGGCTCTTCACAGGTTGCTGCTCAGCCGGACCATGTCGTCGATCTGGTGTTTGCCAAGGACAATGCCGCCGACCACGGTTTCAACCGGTGGACGATCAACGGCGTTGCCTTCCCGGACTCAATGGAGATGGTTCCACCAGTGTTGCACCTGACGCCGGGACACCGCTATCGCCTCCGCATGCGCAATGAGAGTGACGATATCCATCCGATCCACCTGCACCGCCATAGCTTCGAATTGACCCGTATTGCGGGAAAGCCGACCAGCGGCGTGATCAAGGATGTTGTGATGCTTGGCGGCTATCAGACGGCCGAAGTCGATTTCGTGGCCGACAATCCCGGCTTGACGCTGTTCCACTGCCACCAGCAGCTTCATATGGATTTCGGATTCATGGCACTGTTTGATTATGAGAAACGGACTTAGGGCCCAGCCATCAGAAAAGCGCGAGTTATGCGCTGGGTGTATTCGTCCTCGGTGATGCCGCGATACGGGACCAGCAATCGTTTCTCATCATCGCCTGAGTCGCACCACGCATCGATGAAGTCGCCGATCTGGTCAGCGGCAACAGTGCCATTGCTGCAAGGCTCGAGGATCACGGGGCGCTGCCGGGGAGGGATGAGCAAGACGGCTATGTGCCGACCCGATCACCCTCACCCTCGACGCTTCGCGTCTTGACCTCTCCCGCGCTGCGCGAGTAGCGCAGTGCGGGAGAGGTTTCGTCAATTCACACCGGGTCCCATCCATAGACGTCGCGGGTGCGCTCCAGCGGCGTGAGCGCGGTTCGCACCGCCGGCAGCCACATCTCGGCGAGTTTCTCCGGGGTCCAGCCATCTGCGCGCGCCATGATGCGGATCGGCCGCGGCTGGTTGTACAGATAGATCTCGTTCCCCCGCACGCCCAGAATCTGCCCGGAAACCTCCGCTGCCGCGTCTGTCCCGAGGAATGCGATCAGTTGCGCGATGTGATCCGGCCGGGTCCGTGCCGCGCGCGCCTGCAATTGCTCTTCGGTCTGGCCCGGCACTGTCTCGATCATGCGGCTGAACGCGTGCGGCCCGATGCAGTTTGAGCGGATCTTGTACCGCTGCATGTCCATCGCGATGTTCCGCGACAGCCCGGCGATGCCCATCTTCGCCGCGCCGTAGTTGGTCTGGCCGACGGAGCCGATCAGCCCTGACGTCGATGTGATGTGCACGAAGCAGCCGCTCTCCTGCTTACGGAAATACGGCACGGCGGCACGGCTGACATAAAACGCGCCGTAGAGATGCACCTTGATCACCGCGTCCCATTCTTCCGGCGACATGTAGTGGAACATGCGGTCGCGCAGGATGCCGGCGTTGTTCACCACCATGTCGATGTGGCCGAAATTGTCGATCGCGGTCTGGATGATGCGCTGGGCATTCTCCCACTCGGCGACGCTGTCGGTATTGGCGACCGCACGGCCGGCGCCGTGCGCCTGGCTGATCTCCGCCACTACTTGCTCGGCGGGACCCTTGTCGTGGCCCTCGCCGGTTACCGCGGCGCCGACATCGCACACCACCACCTGCGCGCCGTTCGCGGCCAGGCAGAGCGCAGTCGCCCGCCCGATGCCGCGCCCTGCACCCGTAACCACCGCAACCTTACCCTCAAGCATGCCAGCCATTCTGCTCCCTCCCGAGACAAGCTACTCGGCGGTAGTGTGCGGCAAGCTGGGCGCGGTGTCATCATCCGGTCCCAAAGCTCGCGGATGGGTCCCCTCCCGATTTTACGGATGGGTCCCCTCCCCTTTCGCAACCCGCAGCAGCATCGCAATCAAGGCCGCGGCGGCGGGGTTTGGCTCCATGCCGCGGCGGGTGATGATGCCGGCACTTCGCCGCCATACCGCATCGGGCACGTCCAACCGGACGATGGTGCGATGGGCGAGCTCCAGCAAAAATCCCGCGGCGCTGAAACTGAGATACGGACCCACGGCCAAAAGCTGGTGGCGCAGCGCGACAACATCGGTTTCCACCGCCGGCTCAGGTGCCGGCAACGCATGCGCGCGGAAAATGATTCGCAATCGCTCTACCATCAGCGAATGTGCACCGGGCAAAATCCAAGGGTACGGCAGCAGGTCCTCCAGCGCGATGCCATGCCGTCGGCGCAACGGATGGGAGCGCGCGGCAATCACGCAGTATTCGTCCGTCATTAGCGGCTGCCATTCCAGATCGGGATCGAGCGCCGGCGCATCCGGGGTCGCCGCCAACACCAGATCCAGCAGGCCGTCGCGCAGCCGCAGCTTCAGGAAATCGTCGGTGCCGCCCAGCACGAGAATACGCACATCCGGCCGGTGCGCACGGAAAGCTGCGATTGCCTCGGGCAAAATCGCGCGTTCCCAGGAGGGGCCGGCGCCGATCCGCACCACACCGGCGGTGCCCGCCTTCAGCGCGGCGATCTCCACCGTTGCCGATCGCAGAGAGACGCGCAGGTTCCGCGCGTGGCGCAGCATCGCCTCGCCATAAACGGTGGGATGTACGCCGCGCGCGGTGCGATGGAATAACGGCGCGCCGGCCTCGTCCTCGATGCGGCGGATCGCCTTGGTCAAGGCGGGCTGCGTGACACCCACCGCCTGCGCTGCGGCACGCAGGCTGCCATGCTCTGCGACCGCCAGCATGTAGTCCACGGCGCGGATGTCCACCGATTACCTCCAGTTATCGCCTATTGTTGCATTCGCAGTTGCCCCTCCAGGCTGCGCCCGTCAAACTTCGCTTATGAAACCCGCCAATCTCCTGTTCATCATGTCCGACGAACACAGCCGGCGCGTGCTGGGCTGCTACGGGCACAAGATGATTCGCACACCGAACCTTGACGCGCTGGCCGCGCGCGGGGTTCGCTTCACCGACGCCTATTGCAACTCGCCGATCTGCGTGCCGTCGCGCGCGAGTTTCGCGAGCGGGCGTTATGTCCATGACATCCGCTTCTGGGACAACGGCATCCCGTATGACGGCAGCGTGCCGTCCTGGGGCCACCGGCTGCGCGATGCCGGCCATGCCGCCGTGTCGATCGGCAAGCTGCATTTCCGGTCTCAGGACGACGACAACGGGTTCTCGGAAGAGGTGATGCCGCTACATGTTATCGAGGGCATCGGTGACCTGAGCGGCATGATCCGTGACGACATGCAACCACGGAAAGTCTCGCTGCTGCTGGCCGAGGAGGCCGGCCCGGGCGACAGCGATTATCAGCGCTATGACGACGCGATTACCGAGACCGCGATCGCCTGGCTACGCGACAAGGCACGGCGGCAGACGAAGCCGTGGGTGTTGTTCGTGTCGCTGGTGTGCCCGCATTTCCCGCTGGTCTCGCGGCCAGAATACTTCCGGTTATATCCCGAGGACCAGATTCCCTGGCCTTTGCTTTATGAGAAGCACGAACGGCCGGTGCATCCGTTCATCGAGCGGATGAACGAGACGATCATCTATGACCGCGCGTTCACGCCGGAGCGCGTGCGGCGCGCGATCGCCGCATATTTCGGAATGGTGACGTTCCTCGACCATAATATCGGCCGGCTGCTGAGCGGGCTGCAGGAGGCCGGGTTCGCGGCCGATACGCGGGTAATTTACACCAGCGACCACGGCGACAACCTCGGCAACCGCGGTTTCTGGGGCAAGTCGAATCTGTATGAGGACGCGGCGGGCGTGCCGCTGATCATGGCCGGGCCGGACGTTCCGGAAGGGATGGCCTGCCACGAACCGGTATCGCTGGTGGATGGGTTTCCGACGATCCTGGCCGGTTCGGGCGTGCCAACGCATCCGGACGACCGCGCCCTGCCGGGCCGCAATTGGTTCGAAGTCGCGCGTGGGCGTGCGGCGCCACACACGGTGCTGAGCGAATACCACGCCGTTGGTTCCTGCACCGGCGCGTTCATGATCCGCAAGGGCGATTTCAAATACGTGCACTATGTCGGCCTGCCGCCACAACTCTTCGATCTTGCAGCCGATCCGCTGGAGCAGCGGAATTTGGGGCAGGAGACGGGGTATGCCGGGCTGGTCGCCGATTGTGAACGCGCGCTGCGGGCCGTGGTTGATCCGGATACTGCGGATGCGCGTGCCCGCGCCGATCAGGCGGCGCGCGTCGCGGCGTTTGGCGGGCGAGAGGCGGTTCTGGCACGAGGCGTGTTGGGGCATTCGCCGGTACCCGGGGCGAAGGCACGGGTGGCCTAGTGTGTCATTGGCTGCGTCATTACCAACACTTGTCATTGCGAAGAGTGCAAGCAACCTCGGCCACGCATAGACGACTCATGACCGGGGTTGCTTCATCGCTGCGTTCCTCGCAATGACATCGGTAAAACAAAAAAAGTGGAGAGGAACTCAATGTCCAAATTGAGCCCCGCCGTTCCGGCGTGGCGGAACCGCTGGGTACGGATTCTGGTCGTCTCGTTGCTGATGTACATCATCTCGATGATCGACCGCACCAACATCGCCATGGCGATCCCGTCCATGCGAGCGGAACTTGGGCTTGGGCGGGCGGCCATCGGCTTCGCCACCGGCACGTTTTTCTTTGGCTACGTCGTGCTGCAAATTCCCGCCGGCCGCCTCGCCTCGGTGTGGAGCGCGAAATGGGTGATCTTTACCCTGCTGCTGGTGTGGGGCGCGATCTCCGCCTCCACTCCCCTGGTGCACACCGAAAATGAGCTGATCGCCAATCGATTTCTGCTTGGCGTTGCCGAAGGAGGGGTACTCACTTCCACGCTGGTGCTGATCCGCCATTGGTTCACGCGCACCGAACGCGCCCGGGCCAACACCGTGTTCCTTCTCAGCCTGCCTCTGGGTTCGGTGATTGCTAACCCGATCTCCGGCATCGTGCTGAAGCTCTCGACGTGGCAGTGGATGTTCGCCATCGAAGCGCTGCCGTGCCTGATGTGGGCGGGGTTGTGGGCTTTCGCGATCACCGACCGTCCGGAGCAAGCGGCCTGGCTGCCCGCCGGCGAGCGCCGACGCCTGAGCGCGGCGCTCGATGCCGAACGCGGCCTTGAAGTTCCGCTCGCCGGCCATTGGACCAGCGCGATCTGGAACGGTTCCGTTCTGGTCATCGCGGGGTACAATTTTCTCGCGCTCGCGGCGAACTGGGGCGTGTCGATCTGGCTGCCCAGCGTGCTGAAGCAGGCCGGGCTGTCGATCATGAGCGTGGGGTTCCTCAGCGCCATTCCCTACGCAGCCGGCGCCATCGCGATGCTGATCGTCGGCGTCAGCTCCGATCGCCGCATGGAACGCAAATGGCACACGGTCACGATGATCGCATTCTCCGGCGTTTTCCTGCTGGCCGCGCAGCTTACCGGCGAGACCGCGATCATGATGACGCTGCTGTTGCTGACCTTGTCCTTCGCCTGCTTCTATGGCCGGTTCGGCCCGTTCTGGGCGCTGCCGTCGGAGGTGTTGCCGGCACCGGTCGCCGGCGTGGGCATCGCTGTCATCAATGGCATCGGCAATCTTGGCGGCTTTGCGGGACCGTTCGCTTTCGGTGCGATCCGGTCCGCGGCCGGCAGCTTCGGGTTGGCATTGTCACTGGCCGGGCTGCTGTTGGTGCTATCCGCGGCCACGTAGGTCGTGCTGCGCATGCCGGGACGGCAATCGGTCCTGGCCGCGCGGCCCGCGGCATAGGCCGGAGGCAACGTCAGGCCGGCTGACCGCCAGCCATGGCGATGCCGGCAGTTGGCGTGCCGCTCCTGCTCGCGGGCCGGGTCTCGGGCATGGCGACCAGTACCACGGTCCAGGCCAGCGCGCCGATCGCAGTGAGACCGACGAAGGCGGTCGGTGCACCGAAACTGTCCGTGACGATGCCGGCCAGTGTCGTGCTGGCAGTCGCGCCCAGGCTGGTCGCGAGGCCGAGCGAGCCGATGGCGAGATTCATGTAGCCCGTGCGCGTTGTGACGTCCGCGGCAATCAAGGGCACGGTCAAGCCGAACACGGTGGCGCTGATGCCATCCAGCACCTCGATCAAGACCAACGGCACGGCAGAGGGTCCGGCCCAGGTCAGCAGCGCGAACAACAGGCCGCGCAACGGCAACGCGGCGAACCCCGCCAACAGGATCGGCCGCCGCCCCAGGACCTGCGCCATGCGGCCAACCCAGGGGGATATCAGTGCGACGACGATCTGCGGCACGATAACAGCGGCGGATACCACCGCCTCGGCTGCCCGCGTGTGCTTTGCGAGCTCATTCAATGCCAACGGCAGCATGGCGGCGTTGGCGAGGTGAAACAGCAAGGCGCAAACGGCAAACAAATGCAGCGTGTGTTCGCGGAAGATGTGCAAGGCCCGGATGCGGCGCCGGCGGCGCTCGCGCGGATGCAACAGGGCGTGGTGTTGCTCGCCGGTTGCCTCATCATTGCTGCGGATCGTGAACAGTGCGACCAGGGCAGGCAGGGTTAGTGCTGCGGTGGCAACGAAGACGGACCGTTGCGAGATGTACCAGGCACACAGACCGAAAAATCCGGAAGCGCCGGCGGCGCCCAGAGACGCGTAACGCGCGTTCACGCCCAGCCGTTGGCTGTAGGAATCATGGCCGCAGAGCCGCAGCGTGACCGCGGCGATCGCAGGGGTGACGATGCAGCTTGCGAGAGAATGCAACGACTCGGCCAGCCAGACTGGCCCGGTCGTTGGAAGGAATGCGACCAGCAGCGCAGCCACGGCAATGGCGAGCAAGGCGGCGGTCAGGATGGAACGCTTGCGGTGCGCATGGTCCACCGCCCAGCCACCCGGCAACTGGCCGAGCAAGGCGGCCCCGGAACCGATGCTGAGCGCGAGGCCGACATCGGTCTGGGTCCAGCCCTGCTGGGTGAGCCAGACCGCGATGAAGGGACCGAAGCCTGCTTCCACCGCGGCAATGAAAAAGTTCAGGCCTTTGAGGCCATAGCGGCTCGGGGTCGTTTCCATAGCCGTAACACCTCTCCCGCGCGGCGGGAGAGGTCAAGGCGTTGGGCGGCTCGGATGAGGCCTGCCCCGGCGAAGGCCCGAGGAGGTCGGGGGAACTGATCGTGTACCGGCCCGATCACCCTCACCCTCGGCGCTTTGCACCTCGACCTCTCCCGCGCTGCGCGAACAGCGCAGCGCGGGAGAGGTTCGTTGCCGAGAGGTTAATCACCGACCGCGCGCAGCAGCGGCATCTCCGGCTCGCACAGCTCTTCGTAGAGATCGACGTAGTCCTCGGCCATGCGGCGCGCGGTGAAGCGGCGGTCGAAGGTGCGGCGGACCATCACGCGGTCGAGTTCGTCCAGGCGTTCCACAGCGGCAACGGCTGATGCCTCGTCGTGCACGATGAAGCCGCTGACGCCGTGGTCGATCACTTCCGGCACCGAGCCGCGGTTGAACGCAATCACCGGCGTGCCGCAGGCCATGCTCTCGATCATCACCAGGCCGAACGGCTCCGGCCAGTCGATCGGGAACAGCAGCGCGTGCGCACCCGAGAGGAACTCGGGCTTCTGCGCGTCGTTGATCTCGCCGATGAATTCCACCCACGGGCTGGCATCGACCAGAGGCTTGATTTCCTGGTCCCAGTATTTCTTGTCGGCGTTATCCACCTTCGCCGCGATCTTCAGCTTCAGCCCCGCCTTGCCGGCAATGCGGATCGCCTTGTCGACGCCCTTCTCTGGCGAAATCCGCCCCAGAAAAGCCGCATAGTCCTGCTTTACTGGTTGCGGTGTCAGCAGCTCGGCCGGCATGCCGTGCAGCACCGTGCGCACCCAGTTCAGGCGCGGGATCGGCCGGCGCTGGGAGTCGGAAATCGACACCATCGGCGCATCGGGGAAGGTCTCGTAGATCTCCTTGAACTCGGGGATATCGAGCCGCCCGTGCAGCGTCGTGAGGTACGGCGTGTCCTGGCGGGAGAACAACGACAGCGGGAAGTAATCGGTATGGAAATGCAGCACGTCGAACTCATCGGCGCGGCGGCGGATCAGTTCCATCATGCGCGTGTAGATCGCGATCCAATCGACCACGGTGGGATCAAGCCTCAGCGCCTTGTCGCGCATCGGCGCCAATGTAGCGGAGGTAATAGAATCGCCACTGGCGAACAAGGTCACGTCGTGACCCATCGCGACCAGTTCTTCGGTCAAGGCATAGACGACACGCTCAGTGCCGCCGTACAGTTTGGGCGGCACCGCTTCGAAAAGCGGAGAAATCTGAGCAATACGCATGGCTGGGAGGCCCCGGTTTTCTTACGGTTTATTTGATATCGGACGACACTATATTAGAGCTTGACTTCACAACACAGCGGCGTCTATCGAGTATAGTATATAGTTCGTGAATGTGGCGAAAGTCCGGCCGGTTTCTTGGCAGGAACAAGTCAAACGGGCCGGAACGTTCTCTCCTCCGGCGAAAGAGAAGCTCGATAAATGGCTGATTTGCACAAGTTGCGGGAACACAATGCGGCGGGAATGCGGCGGAACCAGGATGCGCTGCTTTCCCTGCGCTCCCGGCCCCTCGGGTTCCTGGCACACTACGTCCGCCGGCGGCCGCTTGGTCATGCGGTCATCCTGGCGGCCGTGTTGCTCGCAGTCGGCTGCGGCGTCGGCACGCAATATGGGATGAAACACCTGATCGACGTGATCTCGGGCGGCCCGGCCGCCGCGGGTACGCGCGTCTGGTGGGCGTTTGCCTTGCTCGCCGGCCTGATCGCCTCGGACAATCTGTTGTGGCGGGTCGCCGGGTTCACGGTTGCGCGAGTCTATGTCGCAGTGACCGGCGACATCCGTGGCGATCTGTTCTCGTTCCTGTCGGGGCACGCGCCGGCCTATTTCGCGGAACGGCTGCCGGGCGCGCTGTCCAGCCGGATCAGCGCCACCGCTGCCGCGGCTTTCGCCGCCGAGAGCAGTGGCACGTTCAATGTGCTGCCGCCGTCGGTTGCAGTGCTGATGTCGATCGGGCTGATCGCGACGGTCAATCCGGCCATCGCCCTGGTGCTGGTGGGCTTCGCCGCTGCACTGGGCACGCTGATCTATCAGCTCGCACGCCGCGGCACGCCACTGCACCGCGCCTATGCCGAAAGCGCAGCCAAGGTGGACGGCGAACTGGTGGACGTGATCGGCAATTTCAGCGTGGTGCGGGCGTTCGGCGCGATGCGGCGGGAGCAATACCGGCTCGCCCGCACCATCGGGCAGGAGATGGGCGCCCGCCGCCACAGCTTGTTCTACCTGGAGCGGCTGCGGCTGATCCATGCGGTGGTGACCGCCTGCGCTGCCGCCGGAATGGTCTACTGGTCGATCCGACTGTGGCAGGCGGGCCAGGCCACCGTCGGCGATATCGTGCTGCTCACCAGCCTCGCCATCAGCATCCTTGCCTGCACGCGCGACCTTGCCGTGGCGTTGGTGGACCTGACGCAGCACATGGCCCGGCTGCAAGAGGCAATCGCAACGCTGCTGGTGCCGCACGAACTGCCGGACCGGCCCGGCGCGGTGGCGCTGCAGCCCGGGCCGGGCGCGGTGACGTTCGAGCATGTGGGTTTCGCATACCCGTCCCGCGCTCCGGTGCTGCGCGACTTCAACCTGGCGATCGCGCCGGGGCAGCGCGTGGGGCTGGTCGGATTCTCGGGCGCCGGGAAGTCCACGGCGCTGGCGCTGCTGCAGCGCTTCTATGACGTGGACGGTGGCGGCATCCTGATCGACGGGCACGACATCCGGGACGTGACCCAGGAAAGCCTGCGGCGGACGATGGCGATCGTGCCGCAGGATGTGTCCTTGTTCCACCGCTCGGTGCTGGAGAACATCCGCTACGCCCGCCCCGATGCGACGGCGGCCGAGGTGCTGGCAGCAGCCGAGATGGCGCATTGCCGCGACTTCATCGAGGCGCTGCCGGAGGGGTTCGACACGGTGGTCGGGGACCGTGGCACAAAACTGTCGGGCGGGCAGCGGCAGCGGCTGGCGATTGCCCGGGCGCTGCTGAAGAACGCGCCGATCCTGCTGCTGGATGAGGCGACCAGCGCGCTGGACAGCGAGAGCGAGCGGGCGATCCAGGCGGCGCTGGAGCGGCTGATGCTTGGCCGCACGGTGATTGCCATTGCGCACCGCCTGTCCACGCTGCAGCGCTTCGACCGGATCATCGTGATGGATCAGGGGCGCATCATCGACGACGGCTCGCCGGCGGAACTGGCGGCGCGGCCGGGCCCATACCGCGAGCTGCTGCGCAAGCAGACGATGGAGCCGCTGCCGGCGGCGGCCTAGTACAGCGTTTCCAAAGTTCGACTCCTATGGGGCGGCCCTGGCCCTGGCCCCGGCCCCAGGACTCGCGGCCAGATCAGGTGATAGGTGCGGAATCAAGGAATCGCTGTACTAGGGTGCCCAGGATTGGCTATGGCTCCTTGTGGTGGCGCCAACTCTGGCGTCCCGCGTCGCAATGCCTGTTTCGACCTGCGACCTCGAAGACGCGCCTGGAAAGGGTGTCGCCTACACCGGGATCGGACAGTTTTATTTTGCCAGTCGACTATTTGCGGAACCGGCGTGGGTCCAGCCTGACCGGCATCTCTGGCCCCACCAAAAGCCGGGCGGCCCGTTCCGTCCGTTCGCTTTCCAAAGGTGACAGTTGCCCGTCACGGCGTTCAAGCGTTGTCTCCAGAACGATCACCCACTCCAACGAAGCGACTTTCGCCTTGTCGTTCCCTGCCATTTGCTCCGCGACATATCTGAGCGCGAGTCTCGGGAGACCGTTTTCCACCGCGTTTTCAATCAGGGCCGGCGAGGGAGGGCGCGTTGCAGAGTCCCGAGCCATGGCAGATGCGATCTTCACTCGGCCGCCTTTGGACTTGCCGAGACGGTCAAACCTGCGGTTCATCATGTCGACGATCCGCACGGGATGGTGGTCAACGTCGATGACAAACCGACTGGGCTGGGCGCGGGTGCCTGCCTTGGAACCCCTTACCGGCCTCGCCGTCCTGACAGCAGCCGCGGGACGGTCATCCCAATTGTCCAGAAAGGCGATGCCCATCACTCCCGCGACGGCTTTGGCGTCGTAATTCGTGAGCATTACCCCTGCTCCCGACCAACCGGCTAAAATGGCGCCCCATATGGGGGCAAGCAAGCGGCGACCGATTTTCGCGGCAGGGAGTGGGCGTATCCGCCAGGTCGCTTTCACCATGGTCGCAACGCCCACCCTGTCCCGACTGCCGTCACATACCAGCCGTCTGCTTCAGTACTCGTCGTGCAGCCGCACCCAGCTCATTGCACCGGCACTCTCGTTGCGGCCCTTGGGGACCAGATCGAGCCAGTTCAGCGCCCCCATCAGCAGCTCGGCGCCACGACGAAACGCCGCGTAGCAGTGGAAGATGGCGCCGTCCTCGTCCTTTACGAAGATGTTGACGCCGAACATGTCCTGACTCTCCTGCAGCACCTCGCCGTAATTGTAGATCGCGCGGCCGGCAGCGATGTCCTCCGGCATGAACGACACGCCGAAATCATAGTTGAAGTCGCTGCCGTGCGAGGACACCCAGGGGAATGTCCAACCCATGCGGCGCCTGACCTCCTCGATCCGCTGCAATGGCACGCGCGAGACAGCGGCGAACGACAGGTCGGCATGTTCGAAATGCTGCCGCGCCGCGTCGATATGATCGGAGACGAAGGAGCACCCGCGGCACACATGCTCCGAGCCCGGCGTCAGCATGAAATTATAAATGGCCAGCTGGCTGCGGCCGCGGAACAAGTCACCCAGCGTGCATGCGCCTTCCGGCCCAGCAAACACATAGGGCTTGTCGATCCGGACCCATGGCAGTTGCCGGCGCTCGGCGCGGAGTGCGTCGAGTTGGTGGGTCATGGCACGCTCCTTGGCGAGCAATGCCTTGCGGGCGTCAAGCCACTCTGCGCGGGAAACGATGGTGTGAGTCATGGTTGGTCTCCTCGGGTTGTTGGTCAGGCGCGCGCCTGGGCGTGGCCGGATGCGAGCCTCAGCCACGGCGACAGATGGAAGAGGCTCATCAGCAGGTACATTGCGGTCATGCCGCCGATCGGCAGGATGTTCGAAGCGGACGAGCAAAGCGCCATTGGTGAGGCGTCGTTGGCCGCGATCCACGCCATGAGCGCGAAGGTCGGCGACGCCGCAAAATGGAGGAAGCCGGCCACGCCGCGCATCGGCCAGGCCCTGTCGAGTCCTTGTTTTGTCGCTTGGGACGTTGGCATGTTCCGCATCCTGATTGAGTGCTGCTGTTTCCGGCAGTTGCAGGCTCGCGCAGAGACGTAGGGCGCGGCAGAGACCGGGCGGGAGTGACAAGTGTGACGCGATTTCGACGGCAGCGCGGATGGCGGATGCGGTCGGTGGGCTCCACCCGGTCGCAGTTGCCAGAGCATGACCGCGGCGACAGCATCCCGCCATGGCCCTCCCCCTGCTCGCCATCGATGGCGACAATTTCGCTCATCGGTCGTTCCATGCGTTGCCGAAGACGATCCGGCGCAAGGACGGCCACCCCGCCGGCGCCATCGTCGGGTTTGCGAACTTCCTGCTGGGCCTGATGGAGCAAGAACGACCGCGGGCCGTGGTGGTGGGGTGGGACACGCTGGACACGCCCAATTTCCGGCAACGCCTGCTCCCGGCCTATCAAAGCGGGCGGGAATTTGATCCGGCGCTGATCGAGCAATTGGCAATCATGCCGGACTTCGTAAGCGCCTGCGGCTTTGCCAATGGGAAAGCGCCTGGCTACGAGGCAGACGATTTCCTCGCGGCAGCCGCGGCAAGCGAGGACCGGCGCGGCGGCACCACATTGGTTGCCAGCGGCGACCGGGATGCCTTTCAACTTGCCTCCGCGACGACAACCATCCTGCATCCGGTGAAAGCGGGCGAGATGGCACGCATCGGCCCGGATCAGGTGCGCGAACGCTATGGCGTCGCGCCACACCAGGTGCCGGATTTCATCGCGCTGCGTGGCGATCCTTCGGACAAGCTCCCGGGAGCGCGGGGCGTCGGCACAAAGACGGCGGCCACATTGCTCGGCCGGTTCGGTTCGCTGGAGGCGATCCTGGCCGACGGGCGTTTCGTAGAAGAGGCCGATGCGCTGCGCCTCTACAAGCAGATTGCGACGATGGATGCGGCGGCGCCGCTGCCGCCGCTTGAAAACCAGGCGCCGACATGGGAGTCGGCCGCCGGGTTGGTCCGTGATTGGGGGCTGGACAGGCTCGCGCGGCGATTGGAAGAGGTCTGCGGCGGGCGTTCCGGCCGCCGCCCTGCCCTTCCCCGTGGTGGATGATCCCAGCGCGTTGGCCCGCCTGCCAAATCGCGCTACACCATTGGCAACAACGCCCCAGGCCCCCTGATCGGGAGAATGCAGTCCATGCCCGATACCATCGTCTCCGACGTCAAACCGTTCAGCCGCAGCCAGATGGCCGCCCGCGTGGCGCGGGACATCCCCGAGGGCTGGTACGTCAACCTGGGCATTGGCATTCCCACCGCCGTCGCCGACCACGTGCCGCTGGATCGCGAGGTGATCTTCCATTCCGAAAACGGCGTGCTCGGCATGGGTCCGGCGCCGCCGAAAGATCAGATCGACCCGTGGCTTATCAATGCGGGCAAGCAGTACGTGACCCTGCGCCAGGGCGGCAGCTTCTGCCACCACAGCGACAGTTTCGCGATGATCCGCGGCGGACATCTGGACCTGTGCGTACTGGGTGCCTTCCAGGTGGCGGATAATGGCGACATCGCCAACTGGGCGACATCCGAGAACGACTCCGCCCCGGCGGTCGGCGGCGCGATGGATCTGGCGGCAGGTGCCCGGCGGCTATGGGTGATGATGGAGCACACCACGAAGGACGGTTCCCCCAAGCTGGTGACCAAATGCTCCTACCCGCTCACCGCGGTGGGCGCGGTCAAGCGGGTCTATACCAACCTGGCGGTGATCGATGTGACGGAGCTTGGCTTCGTCGTGCGCGACATGGCGCCCGGCGTTACGCTGGAGGCGTTGCAGGCCCGGACGGAAGCAAAACTGCATCTGCCTGCGTGAGGCCTGCCGGCTTCGCCGGCAACAGGGCGGCGATGGCAGCGGCCAGTTCGCCAAAATCTATCGGCTTGGTCACCACGGCGTTCATCCCGGCGTCCAGGCAGTCCTGCGCCAGCGCGGCGGTCGCGTCCGCGGTGAGTGCGATTACGGGTACCGCGCCAGCGTGGCCCGGCAAGGCACGGATGTTCCGCGTTGTGGCAATGCCGTCCATGCCCGGCATGTACACGTCCATCAGGATGACGTCCGGTACCGACCCGCACTGCAACGCTGCAAGTGCGGCCGGCCCATCCTCGGCCGTCGACACCGCGTAGCCTGCTCCCCGCAGCCTGAGTTCGGCCAATCGGCGGTTGGCATCGCCATCGTCCACGACCAGCACACGCACGCTCTCATGCTCCCCCGAGGCGCGGCCCCGTCATTTTCCGATGCCGGTGATCGTATCGCACACTTCCAGGACGGGACAACAACGGTTTCTCTTGATGCGAAACACTTTCAGCTGTTTGCTTGAATCTTGTCGGCCCGGGCGCATTGCTCGCCGCGGTCACAGGAGGCGTTGACGATGACAGGGCCGCATGAGCACTTGCGGATGATGCGGGTCAACGCGCCGGGCGCCACGCATCGCTCGGCCGACCTGAAGCGGGTGCGGGCGTTGCGCTCAACCCAGCCGGGCTTCGACCGCGCCATATGGCGGCAGATGTGCGGCCTGGGATGGCTCGGGATACTGATCCACAAAGACGCCGGCGGCTCCGGCGCCGGCATGCAGACGTTCGGGCGCGTTGCCGAAGAGCTTGGCGCCGGCCTCGCCCCCGAGCCACTGATTGCCGCCGCGATGGCCGCAATGCTGCTGCCTGAGGACCGCCTGTCAGATGTGCTGTCCGGCGAGCTTATCGTACTGCCGGCATGGCAGGAGGAGCCTGGGAGCCTGACCCTGACGGGGACGCTGGACTATCGCGATGGACGCATCGATGGCTGCAAACTCCATGTGCCGATGGCCGCCGGCGCCGACGCCTTCCTGGTGACGGTGCCGGACGGGCTGGCACTGGTGGAGCGCAATGCGCCCGGCCTGCAGATCGCGACCCGGTCCACGCCGGACGGCGGGCATTTCGCTACGCTGATGTTCGATCGAACACCCGCCAAGGCGATTCCCGGCGACGCCACCGGCGCGCTCGACCACGCCATCCTCGCGCACGCGGCCTATCTGTTCGGCCTGACCGAGCGTGCGTTCGCAATCGCGCAGGACACCATGAGGGTCCGCATGGCATCCGCACAGCGATCCGGCTTCGTGGAGACACAGGAAAAACGCATGGAGGACATACGGCTTCAGGTGGCGCTGACGCGAACCGTGGTCAGAAAAGCCGCCGCGGCCATGGCGACGGAGAAGCGGCTTGCGGCGCGCCAGTCAATCGCATCTCGGGCGAAGCTTCGTGCCACCGACGCGGCCTTGTTCGTGACGCGCGCCTGCGCGGAACTGCATGTCGGCAGCGGTCATGCCAACACCGCGGATATCGAACTTTATCAGCGAAAGGCGATCACGCTGGCACCCATGTACGGGTCGGCTGCGACCCATCGGATGCGCTGCATTCCGGCACGCGGGATGATGACGGAATAGCGGCCGGACTTAGTGCGGCGCGTGCCCGTACAGCGCCTCTGGCGAAACGAGCGGCGCGGCGATCTCCACCAGCGCGCCGTCGCGCACCGCGCGGAAGAAGCAGGAACGGCGGCCGGTGTGGCAGGCGACGCCGTGCTGGTCCACCAGCAGCAGCAGCGTGTCGCCGTCACAATCCACGCGCAGCTCACGCAGGTGCTGCACCTGGCCAGAGGTCTCCCCTTTGCGCCACAGCGCATTGCGGCTGCGGCTGAAATAGCAGACACGGCCGGTAGCAAGCGTCTCGGCCACCGCCTCGCGATTCATCCAGGCGAGCATCAGCACCTCACCGGTGTCGTGCTGCTGGGCGATGGCGGGGACGAGCCCCTGGGAGTCGAAGGTGATAGCGGCGAAGACGGCGTCGATGGCGGACTGGTTCATGCCGCGTATCTTGGAATGCCAGCAGAGCGAAGCAAAGGCCCCCGACTGCGGCACGCGATACGCCCACCGGCTGCAGGCGGGCCGAGACGCTGGCGGACCGTCGGCCTTCTGCAATCGGATGGGCGGATGGTAGGATGCGGGCTGGTGACGCTTGCAGAGGGCCGGTATGGCATTCTCGTCCCACACCGAAAACCTGCTGGACCGCGCCGGATCGATCTGCGCGGCACGCGGCGCGCGGCTGACCGAGCTGCGGCGGGACGTGCTGGGGCTGATCCTCGACTCCGAAGCCCCCACCGGCGCCTACGATCTGCTCGAGCGCCTGCGCACGCTGCGCGGACCCGCGGCACCGCCCACCGTGTATCGAGCGCTCGATTTCCTGCAAGAGCAAGGGCTGGTGCATCGGGTGGAGCGGTTGTCGGCGTTCGTCGGCTGCGTGGCACATGACCAGGCGCATGCCGCGCAGTTCCTGATCTGCCGCAGCTGCGGCAAGGTGACAGAGCTGGAAGATCCCGAGCTGGCGCATGCGCTTGAAGATGCGGCGCAGCGTCTAGGCTTCAGGGTGGGCAAGGCGACAATCGAAGCGGAGGGGCAGTGCGCCATCTGCGCCGCAGACATGGGCAAGGCACACGCATGACAATGATGGCGACCGCGGAAGAAGCCCGCAGCAATCGCCGGCGCGCGACGGCGGGCGACGGCATGGGGTTCTGGCACACGCTGTATCTGGGTACGACGCGTTACAACATGGCGGCGGGCGACGCCGATCCAGATCCGCATGCCTTGTTCCCCATGGCGTTCCTGGTGGAGCAGGACCCGGGCGAAGTCGCAAATGCGCATTATCACCAGGCAGATCAGTTCCAGGTGGTGGTTGCCGGCGAGGGCACATTGGGCACGCACGCCGTGCGTCCGTTCTGCGTGCATTTCGCCGGTGCGTTCACGGCGTATGGGCCGATCCGCGCCGGCACGGCAGGCCTCAGCTATTTCACGCTGCGCAACGGCTTCGATCCGGGCGCCCGCTACATGACGCGCCGTGAGAATCGGGCGGCGTTGCGTGGTGTCGCGGAGCGGCGGCATCGCGAAGCGGTCGCCGGACCGCTGGACTGTGGTGCGACGGCGTTGCTGTTCGGTCCCGAGCCGGATGGCATGGCTGCCTGGCAGTATCATCTCGCTCCAGGCGAGATTGTTTCCGGGGCGGTGCCTGCCGAAGGGCAAGGCCAGTACTGGCTGGTCCTTGAGGGCTGCGTGACACGCGAGGGCACGACGCTGGGTCCGCTGTCCTGTGCGTTCGTCCATTCCGATGAAGCGCCGTTCACGGCAAGCGCGGGCGCGAATGGCGGCAGCCTACTGGCCATGCAGTTTCCAAAACATTGACAGCGACGGCCGTTTGGGGAGGCAACGAACATGGCACACGAACATTGGGTCGGCACCTGGGCTGTTGCGCCGGCGCCGGCCGAGGGCGTCGCGTTCAACAACGTCACGCTGCGCATGAACGGCCGCGTCAGCCTGGGCGGCAACGTGCTGCGCGTGCGCCTGACGAACGCGTATGGCACGAAGCCGTTGGAGATCGGTGCCGCACATGTCGGGCTGCGTGCCGGGGGTGCCGCGGTCGTGCCCGCCAGCAATCGCAAGCTGACGTTTGGCGGCGAAGGCAGCGCCGTGATCGCCACCGGCGCGTTGCTGATCAGCGATCCGGTGGAACTGGAGGTGCCGGCACTCGCCGATATCGCGGTGACGGTGCATTTGCCGCAGGACCTGCCTGCAAGCTTCGGGATCACCGGGCGCTATGCGCGCGTGACCAACTACATCTCTCCCCTCGGGAATTTTGCCGATGCCGACGTGATGCCGGTGGGGAAGATCACCGATGACTGGCACGTCGTCGCCGGCATCGATGTGCTGGCGCCGGCCGGCACCGGCGTGATTGTTGCGATTGGCGATTCACTGACCGACGGCAACATCGCGACGCACGATGCGTGGGCCAACTGGCCGAGCCAGCTCGCGCGGCGGCTGATCGCACGGCGTGGCGGGCGCCCGATGGGGGTTATGAACCAGGGGCTCGGCGGCAACCGCATCCTGCATGACATCCGTGGCGACAGCGGGCTGCGCCGCTTCGACCGCGACGTGCTGGCGCAGCCGGGCGTGACGCACGTGATCGTCTTGCTTGGCACCAACGACCTGCGCAACCGGTGGGCCAAGCCAGAAGAGGAGGCGAACGCGCCACTGATGATCGCCGGGCTGAAGCAGCTGGCGCTGCGGGCACATGCGCGCGGCATCAAGATCTTCGGCGGTACGATCACGCCGTTCGGATATGAGACCTTCCTGCCGGGCGCGTGGACGCCGGCGCGCGAACGCATCCGGCAGGAGGTGAACGCGTGGATCAGGACCGGCAACGCGTTCGACGCGGTGATCGACTTCGATGCCGGCGTGCGCGATCCCGAGCACCCGGAGAGCATGCTGCCGACGTGGGATTGCGGCGACCACCTGCACCAGAGCGATGCGGGCTATAACCACATGGGCGACATCATCGACCTGGCACTGTTTGCGTGAGGGGTTGTCCGTGGACGGTGCGCAGCGTGGGGCGGCGGCGCGATCTGGATCACGAATCGGGGCCGAGGTTGCTCCGCCACGGATTGTAACCGTGATCGAGGTTGCTTCGTCGCTACGCTCCTCGCAATGACATGTTGTGTGTCTTGTGAGCTTTGCGAGCTTAGCGGAAGATTACCCGTACCTCACGGCGTACCGTTCCGATGACATACATCGCGGGCCACGGCATGACGACCTGGTACCTTCGGACCGGCCGCGGACGCGGAGCAGTCTCGTGCCACATGATGGGCGCCGGCGGCGGCGGTGGGGCGGGGTCGGCAGCGGCGTCGGGCCATGCATAGGCTACCTCTGATGCCGATCTTGCGTCTGGTGCCGATCTTGCGTCTGGTGCCGATCTTGCGTCTGATGCCGATCTTGCGTCAGCGGTCCGGGGCTTGAGGTTCGCTGGCCCGGTCTTCACGGCCACGTGGGCCGGCAACACGCCAACCGGCACCGTGGTCAGCGACGGCAGCGTGGTCTGGCCCGGTGTTACCACCGATGCCGGCGCAGACATCTGAGCTGCCACCTGCGCTGCCGGCTTGACGCTGATTTGTGGCACCGCCCTCCGCACCTGCAACTCCGCCAGTTGGTCGCTGATGTGGTGCTGCAACGTACTGAGCGCCTGCACCTGGCCCGCGAGATCCGCCGTGTTGTCCTGTGCCTGGAGCAAGTGGCCGCCCATCGCACTCGCCAGCGCCACCGCAATGCCGAGACCAGCCAGCGCCAGGCCCAGCATCATGCCACGCCGGGCGCGTCGGCTGGCGTCGTAAGCCTCCTGCGACAGCGCTTCGGCATCCTGAGCGGATGTCAGAGCGGTAGAGACAAGTTCCTCGAGTGCCTCCATGCTCGCGGAGTCGGCCGATCCGAAGCGGGGCGGCAGTTGCAGCGTCGGCGCCCACTCGCGCTGCATGGCCGGCAGCGCCTGGATCCGGCTGTGCATGGCATCGTCGTTGGCGGCTGTCCGCTGCGCTAGTCTCGTATCCTGCCGGGCATGCTGAACCAGAAGCTGGGCCAGATGCTCCACTGGGACTTGCGATTCGTCATCCGGTGTCACAGGACAGGCTCCAATCCGGACGTCGCGCAAACTGCGCCGGCGCAGCGTTTATGTACAGGCTAATGGACAGCGCTTGCAACATCGTACGCGGTGTTGTGGTTGCGTCTCCGCTGCGACTGTCTGTTCACGATTCCGTGGGGTCTATTTGATGCGCCCCATCTCGCGGAGCTTCTCTGCGACATTGCCCATCAGGCCGGTATAGGGCCGCGCGTTCGACATGTCGCGGATGTGGTCGATCTTTTCCGCGATCATCTCGATCGTCACCGGCTCCGCCGGATCGAACTGCATGCCCTCGGAGATGAAATACTGCACGCGGGCATAGCCGCCGGCGGTGGCGGCGATGATCTCGCCGTTCTGATCGCATTCCTCGCTGCACAGCCAGGCAACGGCGGGGGAGACGAGTTCCGGCTTCATCCAGGGCGCGACATCCGGGGGCAGCAGCGACTCGGTCATCCGTGTGAGGGCGGAGGGGGAGATCGCATTGATGCGGATGTTGTATTTCGCCCCTTCGAAGCGCAGCACATTGATCAAGCCATTCACCGCCATCTTCGCCGCGCCATAGTTGGCCTGGCCGAAATTGCCGACAGTGCCCGAACCGGACGTGGTGACGACGATGCGGCCATATTGCTGCTTGCGCATGATCGACCACACCGCTTTCGTGCAATAGACCGTGCCGAAATGGTGGACCTGATTGACGAATTCGTAGTCCGGCATGTCCATGTTGTTGAATGCCTTGTCGCGCAGGATGCCGGCGTTGTTCACCAGGATATCGATGCGGCCCCAGGCGTTCATCGCGGTCTCAATGATGCGCTGGGCGGACGCGAAATCGGCGACGGAATCGTAGCTCGCGATGGCTTCACCGCCGGCCGCCTTGATCTCGGCCACCACCTTGTCGGCAACCGCTTGCGCGCCGCCGCGGCCATCGACGGCACCGCCCGGATCGTTCACCACCACCTTGGCGCCGCGCGAGGCAAGCAAAAGGGCATGCGAACGGCCGAGCCCGGCGCCGGAACCGGTGACGATGGCGACGCGATTGTCGAAGCGAATAGTCATGATGTGTTTGCCTTCATTGCTATCGAGGTGAAAACCATGCCAGCAGCAGCCCGGTTGGGCCAGCCCGCCGCGGTTGCGATGGTGGCTTGGCCATAGCGATGCGATCACCGCGATTTCGTTGACATTGGTGAATAGTTACCGCATTTTTCGCCGCACTTCGTTCGAACGCCGGCCAAGACTGGATGGATGAACGAGTGACGGGATTGACCATCGGGGGCCACAATGAAGAACAAACTTTTGGTGGCGGGGGCCATCGTCATGGCGCTTGGGTTCGGGGTGCACGCCCAGGCGGATGAGATACTGCCGTTTGCGCTCAGCGGTGCGGGAATCAGCGCGTCCGGATCGATAACGTTTACGCCGGACACGATCGCGGGCGATCCAGTCGGCGCGAACAATGTCATCGCTATCAGCGGGCTGTTTTCGGATTCCAACGTGGGGATTTCCGACGTGGCCATTACCGGATTGGTTCCAACCGATCCGAACCCCCTCAACGCGCCCTTCGCCACCAGCCTGAGCCGCGTTCCCGTCGCCGGCACGCTGCTGCCGTCCGACGATAACAACTCCCTGACCTACAGCAATTTGTACTATCCGGGGGGCGCGCCCGATACCTGCTTCGACGGGATAACGGGTGGCTATCTGGACGTATTCGGATTGCTCTTGACGCTCAGCAATGGCGACGAGCTCAACGTGTGGAGCAATGGCGGCGGTCCGAACGACTCGGACATCTACGGCGTCGCTGTCGCGGCGATGACGGGGACGGGGAGGGTTAATAACACGCCCACGTACACCGCCATTGACTACGTCGGCGGCGGCGTCACGATGGATGCGCCGGAGCCGGGCTCGGTCTGGTTGCTTGGCAGCGCCCTGTTCGGCGTCCTGGCATTGGCGCGACGGCCCGCTGTGAGCCGCCGCGCGGCGCCGGTGCCTGGCATAACGGCTCAGGACCGGCCTTCACCTTTGTAACCCCGCACAAACGCGCCACCCGCCGCAATCGCGCGCCGGCCGGCCGCAAGCTGCGGGAAGTAGAGATGCCAGACATGGATCATCTCCGGCCAGATCTGCAGATCGACATGCACATCCGCCAAGGCTGCAACGCGCGCCAGCGTCAGCGCATCATCGAGCAGGGTTTCCACTGACCCCACTTGAATCAGCAGCGGCGGCAGCCCGCGCAGATCGCCGTAAATCGGCGATGCGAGCGGGGCACGCGGATCGGCGCCGGCGAGGTAGATGCCGGCAAAGTCCAGCACGCCGGCCTTCTGCACCGTGGGATCACGCGCAGCATTGTCCTGCATCGACGCGCTGTTGCAGGTGAGATCGACCCAGGGCGAGATGCACCAGCCGCAGCCGGGTTGCGGCAGGTTCTCGCCGCGAATTGCGAGCATTGCTGCCACGACCAGGCCACCGCCTGCGCTGTCGCCCGCGATGCAGATGCGACCGGGCTTGATGCCGCTTTGCAGCAGGAATTTGTAAGCGGCAAGAGCATCCTGCACTGCGGCGGGGAACGCATGCTCTGGCGCCATGCGGTAGTCGATCGCCAGCGTGCGGGCTGCGCTGGCGCGGCCGATCTCGGCAACGGCATGACGATGGCTGTCGAGCGAGCCAATCACATAGCCGCCGCCATGGAAGTACAGCACCGCACTGTTGCGGTCGGCAGTCGGTGTCGCGGTCCATTCGGCCGGGACGCCGTTGGCGCTGACCGTCTCCACCGTCACGTCGGCGGGTGTGCCGAATTGCCGGCCGCGTTCGTCGATGTCGCGCCGGCGTTGCGCGATGTCGGCCGCGCGGGGACGTGAGGCAATCTGTTCGCGCAGGGCGGCGATTTCCGGGTCCATGCTGGCCTCTCGCGCTGCTACAGTAGAACGAAGTGATGCGGTGGGCTTGAAGGAGATTCTGCCCTCCCGCTCACCCTCAGGGCTGCGCACCTCGACCTCTCCCGCGCTGCGCGAATGGCGCAGCGCGGGAGAGGTTTTCAGGTGCCTGGGGCGTATTTGCCGGTAACCTGCGGCGTCGGGCCTTCCTTGCCGGCCTGCTGGCGATCGAGTCGCGTCTCACGCAGCCAGGTCCGCTTCAGGTCGTCGCGGATGTTGAATGCGAGGCGGCCGAGGCCGCTGCATTCCAGCTCGACCTTGTCCCCATCCATGAACGACGACAGACCACGGTGATTGGTGCCGGTCGCGAGAATGTCGCCCGGTTCCAGCGTGTGGATGCTGGTCACCCACTCGATGCAGCGCGGAATCTTATGGGCCATGTCGTTGGTGTTGAAGTCCTGCTTCACCTCGCCGTTGACCCACAGCTTGATCGGCACTTCATCGACGTTGGCGATCTCATCCTTCGTCACCAGGTATGGCCCGATCGGCGCAAACGTGTCGCGCGACTTCATCTGGAAGAACACGTTGCCCGGGGGCGGCAGGCCGCGGGCCGAGCCGTCGATGAAGTTGATGTAGCCGAACACGTAGTCCATGGCGTCGGCCTGGCTCACCTTGGTGGCACGCTTGCCGATCACGATCGCAAGTTCCGCCTCGCCCTCGAAGATCGTCGCGGGCACGTCGGGCAGGACCATGGTGTCGCCAGGGCCGATGATCGAGGTGGGTGCCTTGTGGAATGCATTGATCGGCGCGGGCTTTGGCAGGGTGCCGTTCTCCATGTAGTTCACCGCCATGCAGACGATGTTGCCCGGCCTCGGCAGCGGCGGGCGCATGCGCACGCTGGCCACCGGCACGCCCTGCGCGTTCGCTGCGTCCTGAAGACGGGGGCGGTAGGCGGCGAAGCGCTCGATCAGGCCGCTGATCAGATTGCCCGGATCGGTGTGTGAGATGTCGCGCACGACCGAGGACACATCGACGATGGTGTCCCCCTTCACCACACCCAGCTTGAAGTCATCAAAAAACGCCAGTTTCATTGTCAGCCTCCCCCAGGTGGTTCGGGAGGCAGGCTAGCAGGCGCCGTGGGGTCTGTCATGGCAGGGCGGCGATTTACTATCCGCGCAAGTCCGCCAGCAGCGGCATCGCCTCCGCGGCGAATTGCTCGATCTGTGCGTTCCGCTGCTGGTATGGGCCGAGCAAGTCCAGGACCACGTGGCGGACGCCGGCGGCGTGGAAGGCTCGAATCCGCTCCGCGACCTGCTGCGGCGTGCCAAGCGCGCAGTAGCGCATCGCCGGCTTGCGGAAATCCATGGCGTAGCGAACGCTGAGGGTCTCCGTTGCGCGGTCGAGGGCTTTCTCATAGGTGCCATCGAGACGCGCGAACAGGAGATGGCCGGTGCCAAACATGGGCGGGGTGCGGCCGGCCTGGGCTGCAGCCTCCGCGATCTTCGCCAACGCGTCCTGGTACATTTCCGGGGTGACGACGTAGCTGATGTAACCGTCACCTACGCGACCGATGCGGCGCAGTGCGGCATCGCGCCGGCCGGCAAACCAGATCGGCGGACCGCCTGGCTGGCGCGGGGGCGGACGCATCGCCACGTCTGTGAACGGTCCGTAGAAGCGGCCGTCATGGCTGACCTTCTCGCCGGTCCATAACTTGCGCAAAACCGCCACGCCTTCCGCCAGACGCGGCCCGCGTTCATTCAGCGGCACGCCGCAGACTTCGTATTCTTTCGGAAACTCGCCGCCGACGCCGACGCCGAAGATCAGCCGGCCCTCGGTCAAATGATCCAGCGTGGCGACCTGCTTCGCCACCGGCGCCGGATGCCGCAACGGCAACAAATACACCCCGGTGCCCAACGTCAGACGTCTGCTCGCCACCGCCGCCTGAGCGAGCTGCAAGAGCGGATCGAGAATCGGCACGGCAAACGACACATGATCGCCAACCCATAACGAATCATAGCCGCATCGGTCGACCAGTTCGACGAGTTCGACAAGCTCGTCGATGCGCGGGTGCCAGGCGTCGGTCCCAGGCTCGGTACGGCGATGGATTGTCTGGATGCCGATGCGCATTTTCGCGTCGAGAGTTAGGTCCATAGGTGATGCCGCTTTGTCCGTTTGCGGGGACCGAGCATAGCGCCGGCACCATGGCGAAGCGACCAGCCCCGTTGACCGAGGAGCCAGATCCGATAGCCGCCATCCAGTTCAAGATGGAGCAGAAGGGCCTGTCGCGCCGTGACCTGGAGCCGGCGATCGGCAGCCGGGCGCGCGTAGCAGAAGTCCTCAACAAACGGCGTGCGCTAACGCTGCCGATGATCGGGGCATTGAGCGGGATGCTGAACCTGCCGGCTGACGTGCTGGTGCAGTCATATCCTTTGGCCGAATCGGCCTTACCGTGGGCTGCGGCGCGCAATGTTAGGGCGGCGTTATCAATCGGCCGTCTCTTTCGGCACGAACGAACGAGGGCGGTTCGAAACTATAATCGCGTGCCCGCTCTACGCGTCGCATTGACACGCTGCACGTTTCCTGCGGCCATTGCGATGCATTTCCGCATTACCGATGGCAGCGCAGCTGCATGCAGATCCTCGACTGGGTGTAAGAATCCTTCCGCGGCAACTCTCTCCACACGCGCCGCGTGCCGTACTTGGCCCGCCTGCCGCCACGCCGCCGCCATCGGGGCCATCGCCAGCGCCTCGTCGGCACCCCACGGGGCCGCACGCCAATCGGTGCCGGGGAGTTCCGCCATCCCACCGAGCAAGCCGGCTTCTGGCCGGCGGCGCAGCAATACGTTGCCCGCCGAGTCCTGCAACCAGAAATGCACGCCATGCCGCAGCGGGCGTTCCGGTTTTGCATCCCGGCGTGGCAACTCTGCCGCGACGCCCGCACTGCGACCGGCACAGGCTGCCATCCAGGGACATAGCGCACATCCCGGTGCGGCTGGCGTGCATACTGTAGCGCCGAGGTCGAACAGCGCCTGCGCGAAGTCACCCGGCCTTGCCATAGCGGCCGGGTCCGCTCCCAACCGGTCCGCCAGCGCTCGCAGTTTCGGCTTCGCGCCCGGCAGCGGGTCCGTCACCGCAAACAATCGGGTCACCACCCGTTCGACGTTGCCGTCCACCGGCACCGCGGGCACATCGAAGGCAATCGCGCCCACCGCCCGCGCCGTGTAATCGCCAATTCCTGGCAGCGCGCGCAGCCCAGTCAGATCGCGTGGGAACCCGCCCGCAGCCGCGACAGCCTGCGCGCACGCGTGCAAGTTGCGCGCCCGAGCGTAATATCCCAACCCCGCCCAGGCCGAGAGCACGTCGTCCAGTGGCGCGGCGGCCAGCGCCGCCACCGTCGGGAACCGCCTTACGAAGCGTTCATAGTACGGAATTACCGCCGCGACGGTGGTCTGCTGCAGCATGATCTCGCTGAGCCAGACATGGTAGGGGTCCGGCACCTTGCCCTCCGGCGCCCGCCAGGGCAGACGGCGCTGATGGCGGTCGTACCAGCGCAGCAGCGACTCGGCGGAGGCGATGGCGGACAAGCGGGACACGAAACCGGGTATGGCAACCGAGCCGCCGCGCGTCTACGGCCCGCGCATGCTGGGTTCGCTGGTGCCGCGTGTGGTGCGGCCGGCGTTCCGCTCCGGCAGCCCGGTGGCATCGCAGATCATGGCGGACTGGGGGACGATCGTTGGCCCGATGCTGGCTTCGGTCAGTGCGCCGCGCCGGCTTTCCGCCGGCACGCTGACCATCGCCTGTGCCGGGCCTGTCGCCATGGAACTCCAGCACTACGCGACGGAGCTGATCAGCCGCATCAACACCCATCTAGGGACGCAGACGGTCCGGGCGCTACGCTTTGTCCAGACCACGTCCGTGTCACCTCCGGCGGCACAGCCGCCACGGCCCATCCCACCGGAGATAACCGCCGCCGCCGAAACCGCCGTCGCGACGATACCGGAGGGCGAACTGAGAACCGCCCTCGCCGCCCTCGGGCGCGCGGTGCTGTCGCATGAGGCCGGGCCAAAGCGCTCGACAAACCGGACGGCCTGACGCTAAACCTACCACATATAGAGGTTCTGATGCGAATCCATCGCCGCGCCCTACTATCCGTTGTTGCCGTCGGCATCACCGCGCCGGTGCTTGGCCCGCCCTTGCCGGCATACGCTGCCGACGAAGGAACCGAAGGCCCGCGCGGCCTCGGGCCGGCAACCGCCAAGACGACGGTGGAAGAGTGGTTCTCCCTCACCTGCACCCATTGCGCGGCCTTCGCCCAGGAAACCTTTCCGCAGATCAAAGCCGAGCTGATCGATACGGGTAAGCTGCACTGGGTGTTCCGCGACTTCCCGCTGGACCAGGTCGCCCTGCTCGCCGCCCAGATCGCCCGCTACCTGCCGCCGGACCGCTACGAGCCCTTCATCATGGCCCTGTTCGCCAACCAGGACCGCTGGGCCTTCGCCCAAGGCGTGAATCCACAGGACGAGCTGTGGAAGACCGCCGCCCTGGCCGGCATGAGCCGCGCGACCTTCAACAAGGCTGTGGCCGACGACAGCCTGAAAACGTGGATTTTACAGCAACAGTCCGACGCCCAGAAGAAGTGGGGCATCGACTCGACTCCGAGCTTCGTGATCAACGGCCAGAAATATGCTGGGGAGATGAGCTTCGACGCGTTCCGGAAGTTGATCCCCAACGCCTAAATGAGGTCAGGAGTCCGCGTTGCCGGTCAGTTTTCGTCGCCTGCGGATTGCCGGGTTCAAGAGTTTCGCCGAGCCGGCGAGTGTGGAGATTATGCCGGGCCTAACCGGCGTGGTCGGCCCGAATGGCTGTGGCAAATCGAACGTGGTGGACGCGCTGCGCTGGGCGATGGGCGAGAACAGTGCCCGCAGCCTTCGCGGCGGCGAGATGGACGACGTGATCTTCGCCGGCACCGCGGGCCGTGCCTCGCGCAATGTCGCTGAGGTGACGCTTTTCCTGGACGAGACGGCCGGCGTGGTGCCGCCGCCGTTCCACGAACAAGCGGAGCTGCAGATCAGCCGGCAGATCGAGCGCGGCTCCGGCAGCACCTATCGCGTGAATGGCCAGGAAGTGCGTGCACGCGACGTGCAGACCCTGTTCGCCGACATGGCGTCCGGCGCGCGAGCGTCCGGGATCGTGAGCCAGGGGCGGGTCGGGACTTTGGTGGGCGCCAAGCCGGAGGAGCGGCGGGCGGTGCTGGAGGAAGCGGCCGGCATTACCGGCCTGCACGCCCGCCGGCATGAGGCCGAGCTGAAGCTCCGCGCAGCCGAAGCGAATCTGGCACGCGCAGAGGATCTGCGCGGTCAGTTGGAAACCCAGCTTGCCGGGTTGAAGCGGCAGGCGCGGCAGGCGAGCCGGTACCGCAATTTGTCCGGGGCGATTCGCGGGGCCGAGGCAGACCTGCTGACAATTCAGCGGGCCCGGGCGGAGGCGGCGCGGACGGCCGCTCGGGCAGCGTTGGAGGAAGCCCAGGCGACAGTGGCTGCCGCAACGGACGCCGCGGCCGCGGCCGCTGCAGTGTCGGCCGAGGCCGCCAACGCACTGCCTCCGCTGCGCGAGACCGAAGCCGAAGCGCGCACCGCGCTTGAACGCCATCGTGTGGTGCAAGAGCAACTGGCCGCGGAGGAGCAGCGGGCGCGAACGGCGTTGACGGACGCGGTGCGGCGGCTGGAGCAATTGCGGCGCGATCTCGGGCACGCGGAACAATTGCGCCGTGATGCCGCGGCCGCGGAGGAACGGCTCGCCGCCGAAGCCGCCGCGCTGGCGGAAGCCGATGCCGGTCACGAGGCTCGCGCCGAGGCCGCTGTCGGCGAGGCGATGGAAGCAGCCGAAACGGTGCAGGCTGCCGAGGCCGAGACGAATCGCGCGACAGAAACGGCGGCCGAGGCCAATGCCCGGGCGCAGGCCGCCTCGCAGCTTCTGATGCAGGCAGAGCAACGCGCGCGGCGGACGGGAGAGCAATGGGCGCGGCTGCAGGAGGAACGCAACCGGATTGCAGCGCAGCAGGTCGATCCGTCGCGGTTGGCCGCCGCACAGGACGAACAAGCAGCAGCCGAAGCAGCGCTCGCGGAATTCCACGGCGCGGTGGAGCAAATAGAGCAAGTGCGGACAGCGGCGACGGCGGCTCTGGCGGAGGCGCGGGAGGCCATGTCGGGCGCCGAGTCAGTGCGTACCAAGCTCGCCGCCGAAGCACAGGCGCTGGCGGAAGTGCTGGCGGTGAAGGATGGCGAGCGTTGGCCCCCGATGGTGGATGCTCTGACCGTTCCGGACGGACTGGAGACGGCGCTGGGTGCGGCTCTGGGCGAGGAACTGACCTCGGCGTTGGATCCGGACGCGGCGCGGCACTGGCGGGAATTGCCGCCGTTCGATCCGCCGCCTGCGCTACCGGAAGGAGCGACGGCGCTGGCGGCATTGGTCCAGGGACCGCCGGCGTTGGCGCGGGTGCTGTCGCAGATTGGCTTGGTGGACGACGAAGAGGTTGGCGAGAAGCATCAGTCCGCATTGCCGCCGGGACAGGTGTTGGTCTCGCGCACCGGCGCGATTTGGCGGTGGGACGGCTATACCATTCATGCCGGCACCCCTACCCAGGCCGCGGTGCGGCTGCAGCAACGCAACCGGCTGGCGCTGCTCCGGGTTCGGCTGGCGGCGGCAGAGCAAGCGGTCGCTGTGGCGCGGGCGCAGCGAGAGGAAGCCGAGAAGGCAGCGCAAGATGCCGCCACGGCGGAGCAACGCTGCCGGGCTGCCCGGCGCGAGGCGGAGCAACGCCAGCAGCGCGCGGTCGCTGCCGCCGCGCAATTGCGCAGCCAGGCGGAGGCCGCGCGGGCGCGGTTGGCCGGCGCGGAACAACAGATTGCGCATTTATCCACCGATCGGGATGAGGCCGAGGCCGCGCTGGCTCGCGCGCGCGAGGCGCATGCCGCGTTGCCGGACCTGGGCGCGTTGCGCCAGGCGGTGGACTCGGCGCGGGCTGCCCTGAGCGCCGCGCGCGCGCGCGAACAAGCGGCGCGCACGGCCGTAGCGACTCTGGAGCGCGAACATGCGGCGCGGACCCAGCGCCAGCAACGCATAACCGCCGAACGCGCCGACTGGCAGCAGCGTGCCGCCGACGCGGCCGGCCGGGTGACCGACCTGGAAGCCCGCTGCGCCGAAGGGACCGCCGAACATGCCGCCCTGGAGGCTGCGCCGGCACAGATAGCCTTCCGCCGATCCGAGGCGCTGGAAACACTGCAAGCCGCCGAGGCGACCCATCGCCGTGCCGCCGAAGCGTTGAACGCCGCGTCGAAGCATGCTGCCGAAACAGAGAGAGCCGCACGTGCGGCCGAAGCAGTGCTGGCGGCGGCGCGCGAGAACGCGGTGCGTGCCGAAGGGGGCGCGACGCAGGCGGACCATGCCTGGGGGAGCGTCGCCGAGCGTATTCTGGAACGCATGGGGGTGGATGCGGCGCTGCCGGAGCCTCCCGCCGATCCGTCGCCGGAGACGGAAGAAAAGGCGCGCCGCAAACTCGAACGGCTCGTGAAAGAGCGCGACGAAATGGGGCCGGTGAACCTGCGCGCCGATGTGGAGGCGGAGGAGGTGGAGAAGCAGCTCGCCACGCTCGCCACCGAACGCGAGGAGTTGACCACCGCCATCGCCAAGCTGCGCGGCTCGATCGGGCACCTGAACCGCGAGGGGCGCGAGCGGCTGAACGCGGTGTTCCAGCAGGTGGACCAGCATTTCCAGGGGTTGTTCAACCGCATGTTCAATGGCGGGCGGGCGCATCTGGCGCTGGTGGGTTCGGACGATCCACTGGAGGCGGGGCTGGAAATCTACGCCCAGCCGCCAGGGAAGAAGCTGGCCACGCTGTCTCTGCTGTCGGGCGGGGAGCAAGCGTTGACCGCGCTGTCGCTGATCTTCGCCGTGTTCCGCTGCAATCCCGCGCCGGTCTGCGTGCTGGACGAAGTGGACGCGCCGCTGGACGACGCCAACGTGGAGCGGTTCTGTACGCTGCTGGAAGACATGGTGCGGGAGACCGGCACGCGTTTCCTGGTGGTAACGCACCATCCGATGACGATGGCGCGGATGGATCGGCTGTATGGCGTAACGATGCAAGAGCGTGGGGTGTCGCGGCTACTGTCGGTGGATTTGCAGCGGGCAACAGCGATGGCAGAGCAACCGCGGATGGCGGCGGAATAGGCCAGTCAAGAGGCGAGTTGGTCGGAAGACCCCGAGGCGTCCGCAGTTTTCTGAATTCGTTGTTCGAAACTTCATCCGACCACTGATATTTTTGACAGCCTCCGCTACGCTTGCTGTTCTATTGGCAGGCTGATGGAGGGCGCAGACATGTTCGATCTGGACCAGTTTATCGCTGATCTCCATGCGGCGCTCACAGAACGTTCGCACCAGGCCGTCAAGGAGGTGATGGCACGTGCCGTCTCCGATCCTGCCGCACTACTCCGTCGCATCGGCGATCCGGAGAAGCCGTCCTTGCAGGTACTGTTCAGCGCGCCGGAGCTGACAGCGCTGAACGTCGTCTGGTCGCCGAAGCAGGTGACGCTGCCGCACGACCACCGCATGGCCGCGATCATCGGCATTTATGGCGGGCGCGAGGACAACATGTTCTGGCGCCGCATCCCCATTCCGTCGACATTCCAGATCGAGGCGGCCGGCGGCCAGGCTTTGGGCACCGGTGACGTGACGATCCTCGGCCGTGACGTGATCCACTCGGTGATAAACCCGCTGAACAAACTGAGCGGTGCAATTCACGTCTATGATGGCGATTTCCTGGCCCAGCAGCGCAGCATGTGGGACCCCGAAACGCTGGTGGAGGCGCCGTACGACATAGCAGTTGTGGCGGCAGAGGCAGGCATGCCGTTGCCGGCGGAGCACCAGCTCCCTTCGTCATCCCGATAGAGGCGTCGCAGCACCGTATTGCTTGGTTATCGGGGGAGCAGCGCTGGGTTGCTGGTGCGGCGGTGTAGTCTGACCAGGCCGCCGTGTCGGCGCAGCGTGACGCCGGCAATCGTGTGGCTTCGTAACAACGGAGCCAAATCGGCGACGACGCTGCGAGCCGACGCAAAGTATAATTCACCAGGAAGCCACGAAGCCACGAAGCCACGAAGCCACGAAGCCACGAAGCCACGAAGCCACGAAGCCACGAAGCCACGAAGGTGCATCGCCTCGTGGCGTCGTGGTCAATCTAATTCTGGTACAGGCGGCGACAGCAGTCGCTGCATATCGGCAGATAGCATCAACGCCGTCAGACATAGGCCGCGCAAACAGCAGAAGGATCGCCAATCCGTACCGGCTCCGCCCCAAGCAAACGAGGCACTTCAGAATGCCGCGCGAGGTACCTTGCCTGTTCTTCCCTGCCCGCGTTGACATCCCCTGCCCCGCATGACCATCTCGCGCCCGCGCCAGGAGGGGCGCGCGCCAATGACCCAACATGCCCTGCGACCCTTGATCGAATCGCTCTGGGAACGCCGCGACACACTGTCCTCCGCCACACGTGGCGAGGCGCGCGACGCGGTGGAAGCCGCGCTGGAAACGCTCGACACCGGCAAGGAGCGCGTTGCGGAACCCACCCCGCAGGGATGGAAGGTCAACCAGTGGCTGAAGCAGGCAGTGCTGATGTCCTTCCGCCTGACCGATTCGGCCCCGATGGAGACCGCCGCCGGCGCCTACGACAAGGTGCCGCTGAAATTCGCCGGCTGGGGCGAGAACCGCTTCCGCGAAGCCGGCTTCCGGGCCGTGCCCGGCGCGGTCGTGCGACGCTCGGCTTACATCGCCCCGGGCGTGGTGCTGATGCCTAGCTTCGTGAATGTCGGCGCCTGGGTTGGCCGCAACACGATGGTGGATACCTGGGCCACCGTGGGAAGCTGCGCGCAGATTGGCGCCAACTGCCATCTTTCCGGGGGCGTCGGCATCGGCGGCGTGCTGGAGCCGTTGCAGGCCAATCCCGTGATTATTGAGGACGATTGCTTCATCGGCGCCCGTTCCGAAGTGGCGGAAGGCGTGGTGGTGGAACGCGGGGCAGTGCTGTCGATGGGCGTGTTCATTGGCGCGTCCACCAAAGTGATCGACCGAGCGACGGGTGAGCTCTACGTGGGACGGGTCCCCGCGTACTCTGTCGTGGTGCCCGGCTCACTGCCCGGCAAGCCGCTGCCCGACGGCGCGGCTGGCCCGTCGCTGTACTGCGCGGTGATTGTGAAAACGGTGGACGCGCAGACCCGCGCCAAGACGTCGATCAATGAGCTCCTGCGAGATTGACCTCTCCCGCTTCGCGGGATTGGATCGCGAAGCGGACCGACGCAGTACGATGCGCCGGGTGAGGGTGATCGGGAGATTAAGGCGTAGGCTCCTTTGCGTCCCGATCACCCTCACCGTCCACGCTTCGCGTCTCGACCGCTCCCGCGCGCAGCGCGGGAGAGGTTAAGTACCGGTGAGAGGTTAAGTACCATGGACCCCCTCCCCCTCGCCCAGGCGCTGATTCGCTGCGCGTCGGTCACGCCTGCCGATGCCGGCGCGCAGTCAGCATTGGCCGACACTCTGACACCACTCGGCTTCACCATCCATCGCCTGCGCTATGGCGAGATCGACAATTTATTCGCCCGCGTCGGCACTGATGGCCCGCATTTCTGTTTCGCCGGCCACACCGACGTCGTCGCCGCCGGCCCCGCCACCGGCTGGCGCCACGCCCCGTTCTCCGCCGACGTCCAGGACGGCGTCCTCTACGGCCGCGGCGCCTGCGATATGAAGGGCGCCATCGCTGCCTTCACAGCCGCTACCGCCGACCTCCTTGCCAGTCGCCGCCCCAAAGGCTCCGTTAGCCTGCTCATCACTGGCGACGAGGAAGGCGTGGCCACCGACGGCACTGTGCGCGTGCTCGAATGGATGCGCGACAATAACCACATCCCCGACTTCTGTCTGGTCGGCGAACCTACCTGCCCCGTGCGCCTCGGCGACATGGTGAAAATCGGCCGCCGTGGCAGCCTGAACGCCACCATCACCGTGCACGGGACCCAAGGCCACGTGGCGTACCCCCAGCGTGCCGACAACCCCATCCACCGCCTGCTACGCGCGCTCACAGCACTGACTGCCGCTCCGGTGGACGCGGGCACCGAGTGGTTCGAACCCTCCACACTGCAGGTCACGTCCATCGACGTCGGCAATCCCGTGACCAACGTCATCCCCCCCACTGCGCGCGCCATGCTGAACATCCGCTTCAACGACGACCATACCGGCAAGGACCTCTCCGCCTGGCTGCGCGCCACGATCGCGCAGCACGCCGAGCGTTTCGATCTCGACATCGCCATCAGCGGCGAATCCTTTGTCACTCAGCCCGGTCCCGTCGTGGACAAGCTGCGCGCCGCGATAACACGGGAAACCGGCCTCGACCCGAAGCTGGACACCGGAGGCGGGACCTCCGACGCTCGCTTCATCGCCCGCTATTGCCCGGTTGCCGAATTCGGCCTGGTGGGCGCCACCATGCACAAAGCAGACGAAGCCGTGCCAATCGAGGAACTCCGCTGCCTCGCCCGCATCTATCGCGGTATGCTCTCCTCTTTTCTGGAGTAACCGGCGTGGCGCCACCACGGCGCGTCAGCGTGCTGCGCGGGATCGTGCGTATCGCTCGCGGCCGGCCCGACGGAATCGACGAGTTCGCCGCCACACAGCAAGGCTTTCTCGCGAGCCTCGCTCCGTTGATCGCCTTCCCGCTCGTCAGCACGTTGCTGCTGCTACTGGACGGTGCCGGCATGCTGGCCATCGGCGACCTTCTGGCCACCGTGGCTGTATTGCTCGCCCCGCCGGTGCTGTCCTGGGAGTTCGCCCGGCTATGGCACCGGCAAGACCGCTGGTTGCGCTTCGCGACCGCCTTCAATTGGTGCCAGTGGCTGCTGCCATTGCTTGCGGCCGGGCTGTTGGTCGTGGCGGGTGCGCTGGTGGATGCAGGCCTGTCGCAGCCCGCGGCGACGAGGCTGCTGGTGGCCTGTCTCGGCGCCTATGGGCTGTGGTTGCACTGGTTCCTGGCCCGCCATGGTCTGGCCTTGTCGCGGGCGCGGGCCGCACTGCTGGTCGCCGGCGTCAACCTGGGCACGGCAGTGCTGGTGCTGGGTCCCCACCTTCTGGCGATACAGCGTCCATGAATCTCGTCGCGCGGATCAGCACCGGCCTGCATGCCGCCGTATTGTTCGCGCGCGGCAATTCCGACGCGCTGCACTATGTCGAGACCGACATGAGGGGCGCCGCGCGCAGCTTCTGGGCCGTGCCTATCGGTCTGCCCGCGATCGTCGCCCTGCGCCTGATGACCTGGATGGAATCCGGCCTTCCCGCCCATGCCGGCCACGAAATCAGCCTCGATCTGATGGGCTACGTTGTCGGTTGGCTCGCCTTCGCATGGCTGAGCTTTCATCTGGTCCCGGTGCTCGGCTGCGCTCCGCGCTGGCCTCGCTTCATCGCCGCCTGGAACTGGTGCAACGTCATCGAGAATGTGCTGCTGGTGGTGGGCGGTATTCCCGGTTTGCTCGGCGCTCCGCCGATGTTGGACGAAGCCGCGCAGATCTTCGCCGTCGGATGGGCGCTGTGGGTCGAGTGGTTCGCCATCCGTGAATCGCTAGGGACCAACGGCATGGCCGCGGCCCTGCTGGTAGTACTGGACCAACTGATCGGATTGTTGCTTGCAGCAGCAAGCATGGCCCTATTGCAGGCTTAGGCGGCCTCAGGTCCGCTCGCCACTCGCCTTACGGGCAACAAAATGGTGCCAGGGCGCATCCGTGTTGTCGGGATCGTCTGACGGGATTCGATCGCCGTCCGGCGTGAAGATTGCCTCCACCACAAAACCGGCATCGTGTATTTCGCGGATCTGCCTATGCAGCGATGTAAACACGACCATCAGCGCGAAATTATGCGCCGCGAGGTTTTCCACCGCGACCTCGCCGTCGTCCGAGGCCAACGGCAAGCCGCGGAGATGATTGATGCCACCCACGACAAGTTTCGCAGAAGCACGAAACAGCCGCGCCGGCTGCAATCCAGTGCCATGGAACACCTGCCAATCGGGCCAGTGCGGCAGACGTGACATGGTATCGCGGTTGAGTGTCGAGAAAACGAAACGGCCACCTGGCCGCAGCACGCGGTGAACCTCGGCCATGACGCGCTGGCGGCCCTTCAAATCGACCGAATCGATCCCGTTGTAGCTGAATGTTGCCAAGGCAAATCGGCCACTGTGAAAATCCAATTGCCGAGCGTCCATCGCCCGGAATTCAGCGTCCGGAAAGCGCCTGCGCGCGATTGCCACCATTTCCGGAAGGTAATCGATGCCGCGATAATCCGTGCTGATCGCACGCATCAGGGGTGTGGTACGGCCGCCGCCAACACCGATATCCAGAATCGGCGCGCCGAGCGCTTCCGTTGCTACCGACATGACAGCCACTTTTTCGCCGGCTTCAAGCCAGCCGCTGGCATCCTGGAATTGGCGGCGCGCTCCGCGCTGCCGGTACCCCGCTTGGTTGATGCGATCCAGCCCGGACGGGCGGTACGAAGTCGGCAGCATGGTCATGGCAGGCGCCCCGTAAGTCACACCCACGAGTCAGATGCGTTCCAGGATTTGCATAAGCTGCGTTGCATAAGGCGCGCCGTTGTAATTTGAGGCGGCATCACGAGTCCCGGAGCAGTACCGTCGCCGCCGCCTGCGGGCCGCCGTTGCTTTGAAGGCATCGCGATTACCGCATTATCCGTACCGCCGGAACCCTAAAGGCCGGCTTTACGTTCCCGGTTAACAGATGGGGAACGTTAAAAAAGCGACAAAGCGGCACTTGACGGGCATAGCAACGCATCCGTCGCACGCCGGTGACATGGCATGAGGATTGCTGCGCAACACGCTGCCACAATAGGGCGCGCGGCCTCCCGTGCGCCTAATCGAGGAAGTTACGTCATGGCGATGCGGCACAATCAAATCCGGGAAATATTGGCTGAGAACGGCCGACTTGCAGTGCCGATCGATACATTAGACGACAATTCTGACCTGTTTTCGGCGGGACTCGATTCACTTGCGATCGTTAACGTACTAATGCGCCTCGAAGAGGAATTCGACATCGAACTGCCCGATGAAATGCTGCAACGAAAGTCCTTCTCCAGCATCGCGACCATCGATTCTGTCGTGAGTCGCCTGACCGGGCAGACGGTTCACACATGAACGTGAGCAATGATCCGGACTCTGCGACGGTCGCAGTAGCGAGGTCCGCGGCACAACATGCCGAAGACGTCGACCGCGCGAGCCGCATTCCGGAGGAAGCGGTGCGGGCGATGCAGACTGAGGGGCTCATGGGGCTTCTGGTACCGGGCGAGCTCGGCGGAGCAGGACAGAACCTGACCCGGGTCGCAGGGGTGTGCCACGCTCTTGGTCAGGTCTGCGGATCCTCTGCCATGATCTATGCCATGCATCAGATCCAGGTGGCCTGTATCATTGCTCACGGAGCGGAGAGTGAGTGGCACCGGGACCTGCTGACGCGCCTGTGCGCGGAGCAGTTGTTGCTGGGGTCGGTCACGTCGGAGGAAGGCACTGGCGGCAATATCCTGGCCAGCGTCTGCGCGGTGGAAATCACCGGCGGACGTGCGCAACTGGAAAAGCGAGCGACCACTATTTCGTATGGCACCCGCGCGGATGCGCTGCTGATCACCACGCGACGCAGCGCAGCCGCGGCGGCCAACGACCAGGTCATGGTGGTGGCGCTGCGCGGCGACTACACGCTGGAAAAGACGTCTAACTGGGACGCACTTGGCATGCGTGGCACCTGCAGCGAGGGCTTTCACCTGCGCTTCGCCGGAGCGCAGGAGCAAATCCTGCCGGTGCCGTTCGCCGATATGGCCGGGCAAACGATGCTGCCGGTATCGCATCTACTGTGGGCGAGCGTCTGGCTGGGGATCGCCACCGACGCGATCAACCGTGCGCGCAAGTATCTGCGCCAGCAGGTGCGCGGGCGCGCCAATGTCTCCATGATGGCGCACCGGCTGGCACGCGGGGTCGGGCTGCTGCAACTGATGCAGGCGCGCCTGTCGCAGGCTGTGCGGGCCTACGACGCGGCGTTCGGTGAAGGCACTCGCGCACTGCCGCTGGGCTTCACGGCGGACATGAACAACCTCAAGACGACAATTTCGGAATTGTGCCTGGAGGCTGTGCAACACGCGTTCATGGTGTGCGGCATCAACGCTTACAAGAACAATTCCGAATTCAGCCTGGGCCGGCATCTGCGCGACCTTATGTCCGCGCCTGTCATGATCAACAACGACCGCATGCTGGAAAGCACCGGCAATTTGCTGCTGCTGCAACGGCCGGCGCTGGGAGTGCTCTGAGATGGACGCAGCGGCAAGCCTGATGGAGCAATTGGCCGGCAGCGGTCTGTTGATCCCGAGTGGCGTGGACGGGATCGTGGCGCGCAGTGCGTTGTTCGAGGCGGTGGTGGATGCGCTCGACGCCATGGCCGCCAGGATGGGTGCGGGCGATCGTCCGGAGGTGCTGCGATTTCCGCCGGCGATGGTACGGCCGCAGCTTGTGCGCAGCGGCTATTTGAACAGCTTTCCGCAGCTTCTGGGTACCATCCATTGCTTCTGCGGCAACGAGGCAGCCCACCGCAGGCTGCTGGCATGCGTGGAGGAAGGCAAGGAATGGACGGATCAGCAGCAGCCGACCGACCTGCTGCTAACGCCGGCGGCCTGTTATCCGCTGTATCCGATCATCGCCGGCCGCGGCACGCTGCCGCCGGAAGGCGTGTTGTTCAACGTGCATTCCTGGTGCTTCCGCCACGAGCCGTCGCCCGATCCGGCGCGGATGCAGTGCTTTCGCCTGCACGAATTCGTCCGCATGGGCAGCAACGAACAAGTGCTGGAATTCCGCCAGATATGGCTGGACCGCGCGCAGGGATTCGTGACGGAGCTGGCGCTGCCCTACACGATTGACATCGCACATGACCCGTTCTTCGGCCGGGCCGGACGACTGATGGCGGACAGCCAACGCGAGCAGCGGCTGAAATACGAATTGCTTATCCCGGTCGCCAATGACGCCAGACCGACCGCATGCATGAGTTTCAATTACCACCTGGATCATTTCGGCGAGCCGTGGGGCATCACGCAAGCCGATGGCAAGGTGGCAATCAGCGGCTGCGTCGGCTTCGGTCTGGAACGACTTGCACTCGCCTTGTTCCGCCATCACGGGCTGGACCCGGCGCAATGGCCGGCGAAGGTGCGCACCGCGTTGCGGCTTGAGGCATGAACGAGGCCGTCGATCTGCGCATGGCGGCGGCCGCGGTCGCTGAGTGCGACTGGCCGACCACCAACTGCTACATCGATGCGTGGATGGGCATCCTGCGGTCCTGGAATCTGGATCCCTGGGCCGGACTGGGCGTGACGGTGGCGCAGGACTACGAAGGCGACCAGTTCACCTTCTTCAAATACCTGCATGAGGATCTGGAGACGCTGTACGGCGTGGTGGTCGGCGAGCTGAACATCTGGCACGCACTGGAGGTGCAGCTTGCCGCGCAGGTGCAAATGGGCCGCGTGGTACTGGTGGAAGTGGACGCCTACTACCTGCCCGACACCCGCGCCACGTCATATCACGAACAGCATACCAAGACGACTATTGGCATTGATTCAATGGACCTTGCTGCGGGTCGAATGACCTATTTTCACAATATCGGCCACTACGACCTCTCGGAGGAGGATTACGCGGGCGTGTTCCGCCGCCGGCCCGGCCAGGATGCGTCTGACGACGCGTTGGCGCCCTATGTCGAATTCGTACGCCGCCGCTTCCAGCCGCTGCGCGGTAACTCGCTGGCGGACACGGCTATGCGGCTGCTGCGCCGGCACTTGCGACGCCGTCCGGAAGAAAACACGATCCGATGCTATCGCGCCGATTTCCCGCAGCAGATGGATTGGCTGATGGCGCATCCGGACCGGTTCCACGATTACGCATTCAGCGTGTTTCGTCAGCTTGGCGCGAATTTTCAATTGCTGGCATCGCATCTTGATTGGCTGGAGGCTCGCGGCTTCAGGTTTGGCGACGCGCGTGTGGCGGCAGAGGCAATCTCGGCCAATACCAAGGCGCTGCAATTCAAGGTGGCACGCATCGCCAGCCGACGCCGATTCGATCCGTGTACCGCGCTGTTCGATTCACTGGAGGCGAATTACGATACGGTGATGAGCAGCCTCGAGCATGCGATGGATCGGGACGGATGATGATCGTCGTGTTATACTCAGGGCCCGTCGCGTTGACTCGTCGATGGAGACGTTCCGTCATGGCGGACGAAGGGCCGCCATCTACGACTTTATCCGTTTGCATGTTGCGAAGTCGTGGGTGGTGCGCGTCCGTAAACCATGACGGAAACGGAGCACCGATCGGTCAACACTAAGGGCGGTTGGTATTATGGCCAGGATCCGTTCCAGCACCGCGTCGCTGATCCGGCCGCTATCCGAAGCCTGGGAATGTGCCGCCACGCCGGCCAACACCGCGGTATCACCTCACGAACTTCCTTCATTGGATTGGATCGCGGCGCCGGTGCCGGGAACGTATGCCCTCGCATTGCGCAACGCCGGCAGGTGGGACGGTGAATCGCCGCTCGAACTTGACCACCTGGACATCTGGTACCGCACGCAATTCACAAGCGACCGTGAGGATATCCTGCATTTCGCGGGTCTCGCCACCATTGCCGAGATCTGGCTGAACGGCGATCCCCTGCTCCGTTCCGACAATATGTTTGTGGCGCGCCGCATTGCGGTGCGAACAGCCACAACGAACGAGCTACACATTTGCTTCCGCAGCCTGGCCCATTGGTTGGCATCGCAGCGTGGCCGTGCCCACTGGCGGCCGCGGCTGGTGTCGCCATCCAATCTGCGTTTCGCCCGGACAACATTGCTCGGGCACATGCCGGGCTGGTGTCCGACGATTCATCCGGTCGGCCCGTGGCGGCCGGTGCTGCGCGAAACCCGTGGCGTTGGTGTCGGCATGGCCGAAGTGGACGTGCGCACGGCGGTGTTCGACAGCGAGGGGCGCGTGGCGATCCGCGCCGTGTTCGACCTGCCGGCGGAGGTAGAAGCGGTCGCGGAACTCGGTTCGTATTCGGAACGCCTGCAACGCAGGACCCCGAACGTCGTGGAAGGTACGGTGCGCGTGCCGGATGCGGATCTATGGTGGCCGCACACGCATGGCGAACCCGTGCTGTTTCCGCTGACTCTGCACGTTAACGATACCGACTACGAACTGGGGCCGGTCGGCTTCCGCTCGATTGAAGCGCAGCGCGGCGAGGATGGAAACGGGTTTGCGATCGGCGTGAACGGCGAAGCGGTATTCTGCCGCGGCGCTTGCTGGACCAACGCCGAGATCGTGGCCCTGCCCTGCGACGATGCCGCGTATCGCCCGTGGCTCACGGCCATGCGCGACGCGGGTATGAACATGGTCCGCATCTGCGGCACGATGGTTTATGAAGCGGACGCATTCTATGCGCTGTGCGATGAACTTGGCCTGCTGGTCTGGCAGGACGCCATGCTGGCCAATTTCGACTATCCGGCCGGCGAGGCGTTCCGCGCGTCGCTTGGCAGCGAGGTGGCGCAGTTCCTGGACCGTACCCAATGCAATCCGTCGCTGGCAGTGTTCTGCGGCGGCAGCGAAGTGCTGCAACAGGCGGCGATGCTCGGGCTGCCGGCTGACAAGGTGGATGACTCGCTGTACGCGGGACTTATTCCAGATATGGTCAAGCGGCTGCGCCCCGATATAGTTTACGTGACCAATTCTCCATCGGGTGGATCGCAGCCGTTCCATCCTAACGGGGGTGTGGCGCATTATTACGGCGTGGGCGCATATCTGCGTCCGCTCGATGATGCGCGCCGCGCCGGCGTGCGGTTTGCCTCGGAATGCCTGGCGTTGGCCAATGTGGCAGGTGTTTCTACAACACAACAGTTAAAGGTTGTCACCAATACCGACCCGCGCTGGAAGTGTGCGGTGCCACGCGATCCGGGGGCCGGCTGGGATTTTGACGACGTTCGCGACCACTATCTGGCATCACTTTTCGGCATCGATGCTGCGCAGCTCCGCTGGTCTGACTTCGCGCGCTATCTCGAACTGTCCCGCGCCGTGAGCTGTCTGCTGGTGGAGCATGTGTTCGCGGAATGGCGGCGCGCCGGTTCGATGTGCGGTGGTGGGCTGGTATGGCAGTTGCAGGACCTGGCACCCGGGGCCGGCTGGGGCGTGATCGATTCGAATGGATACCCAAAGCCGGTCTGGTACGCGCTGCGCCGCGCATTTCGGTCTCGGCAGATTTTCCTGACCGACGAGGGACTGAACGGGCTCCACATCCACGTGCTGAACGAAACACCGCGGCCGCTTCACGCGATCGTGCGGTTGGTGTGCCTGAAGGACGGCGTGCGCGCGGTTCGGCAGGCGGAACGAGAAATCACGTTGCTGTCACGCGGAACCATGCGGCTGGAAAGTGCTGTGTTGCTGCCAGAGTTCTTTGATATCACCTATGCCTATCGGTTTGGGCCGCGCAGTCATGACGTGACCGTCGCGACCCTGCACGACGCGGAGGATAACGCTTTGATTGCCGAAGCGGTGCATTTCCCGGGCGGACCGAATTTGCCGCCGCGCGATCCCGGGATCGACGCCAAACTGGAGCATGTCGGCGACGTCTGGCACATGAGCATTACGGCGCAAGGCTTTGCGCAGTATGTGCACATCGATGATCCCTCGTTCCTTGCCGAGGACAATTGGTTCCACCTGCGGCCTGGCAGCGAACGGCGCATCGCGTTGCGGCCGCGCGGGAATGAGACGGCGATCCCCAACGGCGAGGTTCGAACCTTGAACATGGACCGCGGGGTGCGGTACACGGGGCGAAGATGATCCCCATCTATATCGACGACTGCTTTGCCATGCTGCACCCGGCGGACGGCACGCAAGGCGTGGTGATTTGCACCACGATGGGCGATGAAGCGCTGAACGTTTATCGCCCGCTGGTGCATCTCGCAGACCGTTTCGCCGTTGCCGGATGGCCCACGCTGCGGCTGGAGTATTATGGTACTGGCGACTCTAATGGTGAGGATGGCGAACCTTGCCGCTTCCAGTCCTGGCTGAACAGCATAGCCGCCGGCGTCTGCTGGTTGCGGGAAAATTGCGGCGTGGGTCGCGTGACCCTGGTGGGCGTTCGCATTGGCGCTGCGCTGGCCGTCCGCGCCGCGTGCGGCATCGAAGACATCGCATCCCTGGTGTTGCTGGCACCCGCTGCCAGTGGCCGTCGCTTCTTGCGCGAAATGGTTCTGCGCGCCAACGCCACCGCGGAAATCTGGCAGGTGGCGGGCCATATCGAGGAGGGCGGTTGGTTCGAAGCACATGGCGTGCGGCTGGACCGGTCCACGCGCGATGAGTTCGAACGGCTGGACATGGCAAAGCTCCAGCGGCGTCCTGCCCCGCACGCGCTGGTGCTGGACCAGCGCGGCAGCCCGGCCGGTGGCATGGTGGCTGAACGGCTGCGGCATGTCGGCACCGACGTAACGAATGAGACCGTCGACGGATTGGCCGAAATGCTGCGCGACCCGTACGAAAACGCGGTGCCGCACGAGGCATTTACAAGGGCTGTCGAATATACCCTCTCGCTTGCTGCACGCATGGCCGAGCCCCCTCACCCTACCCTCTCCCGCTTTGCGGGAGAGGGGACACCACTCCACACGACCACCGGCCAGGAGACCCCGATCTTCTTCGGCCAATGCAATACGTTATTCGGCATACTGTCCACGCCGGCGCATCCACGGGACAACGCACCACCGGTTCTCATCGCCAACACCGGCGCAAATCCGCGTTCCGGCAATTCCCGCAACGCTGTCACCATCGCCCGCTGGCTCGCCGCGCATGGCATTGCCTCGCTGCGCATGGACGGCGCCGGCATTGGCGATTCCGCCATCAGCACCGGCGAACGCGGGCAGCCCTATTCCGCGCAGGGCGACCGCGATCTGGCCGCCGGCATCGACGAACTCAGCCGCCGCTTCAATGCGTCGGTGTTGGTGCTCGGCATGTGCTCCGGCGCATTCCATGCCTTGCGCGCAGCCTATGACGACCATCGCATCGCCGGGCTGATGCTGCTGAACCTGCAAAAATTCATGTGGGACGATGGTGAATCGCTGTCCGTCGTGCAGCGCACGACATTTCGTACCACGCGCTTCTACCTGCGCAACATCCACAGTCCGCATGTCTGGCAGCGCGTGCTGCACGGCGAGATCAACATCGGCGGCATCGGCCGGGCCCTCGCGGGGCGTGCTCTGCGCCGCGTTGCCGCCACTGCCGACCCTGCGCTTGCGCTGTTACGGCAGCAGGAAACGCGCGTCGGCTACGTGCGCCGCAAGATCCGCTGCCTGCGCCAGCGCCGCGTACCGATCCTTTTCGTGCTCAGCGGCAATGATCCGGGCCTTGATGAAATTGCCGAGTATTTCGGCACGCAGGGCCGGCAATTCCGGCGCCAACCGAATGTCATGTTCCGGATGCTGGAAGGGGCGGACCACACGCTGAGCGCGCATTGGGCACGCGAGGCCCTGCTTGGGTACATTGCCGACTTCTTGCGCCAACGCTGCAGCCTCGCGATCGAGGCGGCCGCTCTCGAACCCGCACCATTGCGCGCCGGGCCGTCGCGGCTGGACGCGGCCTTCGTCAGCCCTGTCGCGATCGACTCGCGCGGGAGCGCCGCCTAGACGTAACGCCCGACTGGGCGTGTATACTCCCGGCCAACCAGCCGGAGGCAGCGTATGCACTTGTTCCAGCAGCACGCGGTGAAGGACCTCGCCGCCACCTCGAGCCTGATTCCCGTCATTGATTACGGCCCCTATTTCGCCGGCGTTCCCGGTGCATTGCAGCGTCTCGCGGAGGAGCTGCGTTACGCCTGCGAGACCGTCGGCTTCTTCTATGCGTTGAACCACGGTGTGGCGCAGGAAACCATTGACCGCGCGTTTGCCGCCTCCCGTCGGTTCCACGGTCTGCCGCTGGAGCAAAAGCTGAAGCTGCGGCTGAACGAGAACAACATCGGCTACCTGCCGATGAACGCCTCGGTACAGGGCGCCTCCACCGTGCACAAGGCGACCAAGCCAAACCAGAACGAGAGCTTCTTCATCAGCCACGACCGCGGCGTCGATCATCCCGACGTGATCGCCGGCATCAAGCTGCGCGGCCGCAACCAGTGGCCCGAAAACGCGCGCGGCCTGCGCGAGGACATGATGGCGTATTTCCATGCGCTGAACGCTATGTGCACGCGCATGCTGCCGCCCTTTGCGGTGGCCCTGGACATGCCGGAGGATTTCTTCGGCCGATTCTTCGCCAACGAGGGGCACGTCAATTTGCGCTTCCTGCACTATCCGCCGCAGGAGGACATGGGCGAGAACACCTTCGGCACCGCGCCGCATACCGACAACAGTTTTATGACAGCGTTGGCACGCACCGATGTGCCCGGCCTCGCGATCCGCCTGCCGTCGGGTGAGTGGCTCCCGCCGCCGATCATACCCGGCACCTTCCTGATCAACCTCGGCAATATGATGCGGCGCTGGTCGAACGATCGGTTCCTGTCCACACCACATGGCGTGTTCAATGAGTCCGGCACGGATCGTTACTCTATCGCGTATTTCCACAGCCCGAACCCGGACAGTGTGATCGAATGCCTGCCGAGCTGCGTCTCGGAAGATAACCCGCCGCGGTATCCGGCGGTGGTGTACCGCGAACTGGTGCTGGAGTTCTATCGCAAGAACTACTTTCATCAGAAGGGACATGAGTCCGAGGCAGCCAAGCAAGTAACCTCTCCCACGCAAGTGGGAGAGGTCGAGGCGCGTCAGCGCCGAGGGTGAGGGTGATTGGGTCGGCACGTAGAACAGCTTACCTCCCGATCACCCTCGCCCTCGCTGCTTCGTAGCTCGACCTCTCCTGCTTAGCGGGCGAGGTTTAGAAAAGGAGCCAAGATGAAAGCCTATGAAGCAATCGCCCAGTCCCTTATCGCGGAAGGGGTCACCGACTTTTTCGGCCTGATGGGAGACGGCAACATGTGGCTGTGGGGCGCGCTGTGCCGCAATCCCGCAGTAAGGGCGTACAGTGCGCGTCACGAGTCCATGGCCGTCTCCATGGCCGACGGCTACACCCGTACCACCGGCAAGATCGGCCTCGCCATGGTGACCTGTGGGCCAGGCCTGACCCAATGCGGCACCTCGCTGATCGCCGCATATCGCGGCAAGACTCCGCTGGTAGTCATCGCCGGCGAAATCCAGCCGGGCGCCAAGAATACCACGCAATCAATGGACCAGCGCCGCTTCGCAGAAGCGAGCAGTGCACGGTTTTTCACCGTGACCAGCCTGGATAATATGGCGGAGGAGATCGCCGAGGCGTTCTATGCCGCACGGACCGGGCGCGGCCCCATCGTGCTGAACCTGCCGATGCATTTGCAGGAATCGGAGCTGGACTGGGACTACGGATATCGGCCCTCGACGGAATTCCTGCCGCCGCGCATGGAAACGCCCAGCCCCGATCAACTCGCGCCGGTGATCGAAAAGCTGATCGCCGCCGAGCGTCCGGTGATCATCGCAGGCCGTGGTGCGCGCGCCGCGAAAGCCAAGGACGAAATCATTAAGCTTGCCGACCGCACCGGTGCCCTGCTGGCAACGTCGCTGCAAGGCAAGGGCTATTTCGCCAGCCATCCGTGGGATATCGGCATTGCCGGCGCTTTCGCCTCGGCGCCCACCGAGCAATTGCTTGCCGAGGCGGATTTTGTGCTCGGGGTCGGTGCCGAGCTTGGCTACTACACCACCGAAGGTGGCCTGTTGTTCCCCTCCGCCGAAGTCGCGCGCATCGACATCAAGCCGATGCCGGAGGAGATCGGCGTGATCCCCGGCCTCTACGTGCAAGGCGACGGCCGCAAGGCGGTCGCTGCGATCAACGAAGCCTTGGAGACACGCCAGGTGCGCAAGGAAGGCTTCCGCACCGCCGCGACCAAGGCACTCCTTGATAGGCCACCGCACGAGTTTGAACGTCCCAGCGACGGGCTTGATCCCCGTGCACTGGCACGAAATCTCGGCGCAGCGCTGCCGAAGGGCTCGCTGTTCACCGTTGGGGCCGGGCATTTCTTCTCCTGGATCGGCATGTACACGCCGCTGCCGGAGGGTGTCGAAATCCAGTATTCCTATGGTTTCGGCGCGGTGGGGCAAGGGATTGGCGTCGCCATCGGCACCGGCGCGGGCAACCCCGGCCGCCAGCATATCGCCGTGGAAGGCGACGGCAGCCTGATGTTCAACCTCCAGGAGCTTGAGACAGTCGTCCGCCAGAAGATGCAAATGGTGCTGGTGGTGTGGAACGACACCGGTTACGGCGCCGAGGTACACAAGCTGATCGCCAAGGGCTTTGACGAGAAGCTGGCGCAGTGGGAATCGCCGAACTTCGTCGCGCTGGCAAAGGCGTTTGGCGGCGACGGCGTGTTGTTGCAGGACCCGTCGGAACTCGGCGCTGCCATCGCCGAGGGCTTGCGCAAGGGCGGGCTCTATCTGATCGATGCGCGCGTATCTCCCACAACACCGACCGATCCCTACGCCAAGGTCCATTACGGCCGCGAAAGCCACGCGCCGCTGCTGCGTCCTGTCGCGTAGCCGATGCATTTCGAAGGCGAGTTCCGTGTGCCCGGTAAGGCGGATGACGTCATGCGCCGCTTTGCCGACATCCCACGCATGGCGCGCTGCATGCCTGGTGCAATGCTGGAGGCGCAGGCTGAGGATGGCACCTGGCCCGGCGCGATGGTGGTCGCGTTCGGCCCGAAAAAGATCAACTTCAAGGGGCGTGTGTCCTGCGATTTCGATTTCGCCGCGCGCACGGGCGCGTTGCATGGCCGCGGCACCGCGGACATGCGCGCGGCCCGGATCGGCGTGAAGGTCGCTTTCGCACTGCACGACAATCCCGCCGCGGCAGATCCCACCACCATCGTCAGGATTACGTCGGATGCGGAACTCGGCGGCGTGCTCGCGGATTTCGCCCGCACCGGCGGCGTCGCAGTGGCCAACGTGATCATGCAGGATTTCGCCCGCCGCGCGGCGGAGGAGTTCGCCAACGACGCGCCCGCACCGGCCATGACCGCGGAGGTCGACGCGCCAGCCGACGCTACGCCCACGCAGGGCACCGCAAGCATGCAAACCCGGCCGACGCCACCCACGACGGCCGCCCTGTCCGCGCATGGCGTGTTGTGGGAGATCATCAAGCAGAAGCTGCGCCACCTGGCGCAATGGCTGGGGCTACGGTCGAAGGACGCATAGCCGCGCCACGACCGCGGCGGAATTGCCGTGAAAGCCGGCGACCCGGGGATTGGAAAGCCGGCCACCAGGGGGATTGCATCGATCCGTCCCCGATGACACAGGATACCAACCGGCAATCAGGGGCATCTAATGGACCGCATCGACCTGCGCTCGGACACGGTAACGCTGCCCTCAGAGGCGATGCGAGCGGCGATGGCGCGGGCGCCGGTCGGCGACGACCAGTATGGCGAAGACCCGTCGGTCAACACGTTGCAGGAGCGCATCGCGTCGTTGCTCGGCAAGGAAGCAGCCCTGTTCCTGCCTAGCGGCACCATGGCGAACCAGATCGGACTGAAGCTGCTGACCCGCCCGGGTGACGATGTGCTCGTTGGCGAGGAAGCGCATGTGGTGTGGCACGAATCCGGGGCCGCGGCCGCCAACTCCGGCGTGCAGTTCACCACCGTGGGCCACGGCGGATTGTTCACCGCGGACGATGTGCACGCGGTGTACAAGCCGGCGGGCCATATCGTGTTCCCACCCACCACGGTGGTCGCGATCGAGAATACGCACAACCGCGGCGGTGGCGTGGTGTTCCCGCAGAACGAGGTGGACGCGATCTGCCTCGCCGCGCGCGCACTTGGCCTCGCCACCTATCTCGACGGGGCCCGCTTGTTCAACGCGGCGGTGGCAAGCGGCCGTCCACTGGCGGAACTCGCGGCGCCGTTCGATGTGGTGTCGGTGGCACTGTCGAAGGGCCTCGGTTGCCCGGTTGGCAGCCTGATCTCCGGGAGCAGATCGGATATCGCACGGGCGGTCCGGGCCCGGCGGATGTTCGGCGGCGCCATGCGGCAATCGGGCATTCTCGCTGCCGCCGGCCTGTACGCGCTGGACCACAACCTGACGCGGCTTGCCGAAGACCACGCCAACGCGCGCTTGCTGGCAGACCAGGTGGCGGGAACGCGCGCGGAGATCGACCTGGCGACGGTGCAAAGCAACATCATCATCTTCCGCGTGCCGGAGCCATTGCCGGATGCCGCGGCGGTGGTGCGGCGGGCGCAGGAACATGGCGTGCTGGTATCGGCGTTTGGCGTGCGTACGGTACGCGCGGTGACGCATCTGAATGTCGATGCGGCGCAGTGCCGCCGCGCCGGCGAGGTGCTGGCGGCTATTGTCGGCTGAGGACCTATGTCTCGGCTCGGCTGCGCTGATCCTATATCGGAACGACCGAACCCTGCCGATCAGTCATGGGGCGCACAAAACATCAAAATGGACTTTTGCCATCGCCGTTGGATGTCGGTTTGATGAATCACAAGCAATGTTATTTGACGGAATTCAAGGTGGGAGCGTTGCGCAGAAACCACACATAGTCATGCCATATGAAGCGCTTTTGCCACATGTCCGGGATGCGCGATTAGCAAATCAGCGGCGTGCAATTCGCCATATTTGAGCCCCCGTCCGGGAACAATGGTCCCGCCGAACGCAACTCGAAGCGGAGCAGTACAACGCTGCCCGTTACGGGTAACGTATTGTCATGCTGATTGGACTGGTTCGAAATGGCGACTGAGACGTTTGACGGCAATTCTATTTCACTCGGCTCCCGCGACAACGTCATCCGAAAGACCGAGTTGATCATCAGTGGCGTGCTGCGCGGCGGGGTATTGCTCAGCGTTGCGGTGATCCTCGGCGGCATCTCCTGGTTCTTCGCCCTGCGCACCGCTGGTTTGCTGCCAGACCCGACCTTCCCCGACACGCTGGCCAACGTGCGCGAAGGGCTGTGGAGCGGCAATCCGTTGGCCGTGGTTGTCGCCGGCTTGCTGATTTTGCTCGCCACCCCCGTGCTGCGTGTCGCGGTTTCCATCATCGCCTTTGCGATGGATGAGGACCGTACCTACGTCGTCATCACCGCACTGGTGCTGACAATCCTGATGTTCAGCATATTCGGCGTAGGACCGTGGCTGGCACGGCCGGAACCCGCCGTGGTGATCGACGATACGTTGCCATTCTTCTTCTTCGTATTGCTCTCGTCGACCTTTGCCGGATTTATCGGCGCCATGGTCGGGCTTGGCGGCGGCGTGTTCATCGTCCCGATCCTGACGCTGGTGTTCCATGTACCGTTTACGGCCGCGATTGGCGCCTCGATCGTCTCGGTCATCGCCACGTCCTCCGGTGCCGCCGCGGCCTATGTGCGCGACCGCATGACCAATCTGCGCGTCGGCATGTTTCTGGAAGTCGCCACGACCTCCGGCGCGATCTGCGGCGCTTTGCTCAGCACCCTGCTCAATGCCACCGCGTTGTTCGTCGTGTTCGGCGTCGTGCTGCTGGTTTCCGCACTGCCGCTGGTGATGCGCCTGGGCGAGGAGTTGCCGCAGGGTGTGATCAATCACAAATGGGCCGAGCGCCTGCATCTGCCGAGCAGTTATCCGGATCGGCGGACGCAGGAGGACGTGTTCTATCGCGTCGCCCATATCCGCTGGGGTTTCAGCCTGATGTATGGCGCCGGCGTGATTTCTGGCCTGTTGGGCATCGGCAGCGGCACGTTCAAGGTGCTGGCGTTGGATACGGCGATGCGGCTGCCGATGAAGGTCTCGACCACCACCAGCAATTTCATGATCGGCGTCACCGCGGCGGCCTCGGCCGGTATCTTCTTCCAGCATGGCGACATCGATCCGGCGATCGCTGCTCCGGTGGCGCTGGGCGTATTGCTCGGCGCGACCGTCGGCGCGAAGACGCTCACGCGGCTGTCGAACGTGTGGCTAAAGAAACTGTTTGTGCCGGTGATTGTGCTCGTGGCACTGAACATGTTGGCGCGCGGTTTGGGCATTCTGTAAGCAGCGCCGGCTGGAAGCGTGTCATTACGAGGAACGAAGCGGCGAAGCCATCTCGGTTTTCTAACGTACCGGACCGTCCGTGCACCCACACGATCGGGGTTGCTTCCTCGTTTCGCTGCTCGCAACGACATGGGGGCACAGGACCCGGGGCGCGAATGACCCGGTGCGTCGGACTGGCGCTTCACTGCTCGCGGGTACTATCCATGTCCATGACCGGCCTCTTGCCCGGCATTCAAATCAAATCCGTCCTGTAACGCATCGCCTGCTTCGACAATGAACGTCGCTTCGCCGCTGTAGAACGCACTGCCCTCGACGCGCACGCGAAACGTAGGCATGCCGGCCAGCCGATCCTCCGCGATCACTGCGCCGCCAAAGGGTACGCCGGTTGGCCCGTAGAATTGCCGTTTCTCGCCTGGGCGCGACAACCCGCGTGTGGCATCCACCGCCAATCGCGCCGTCACGCCACTGCCGGTGGGACTGCGGTCGATCTGGCCCTCGCCGAAAACGCAGAGATTGCGGCTGACCGCCTCCGGCGGCGCGCCGTCGGTCAGGATCGTACCGTAGAGAAAGCCAAGGTCCGGTTCTGCGGGATGGCGAATGGTTTGCGCGGCCCGTATTGCGTCGGTTACCGCGCATGCCGCCATACGCTGCCGTTCCAGCGGATCGTGCTGCAAATCGATCCCCAGCCGTGTGGCCGGCAAAATGGCGTAGAATGCGCCGCCATAGCCGATGTCGCAGATAACGTCTCCGAACCCCGGTACGTCCACCCGCAAATCCAACGCTGCGGCAAACCCAGGGACGCTGTCGAACGCTACCGATGCTCCTTCCTCGCGCACGTGCACATCGACTAGCCCGCATGGACATTCCATCACAAAATCGGCGCTGCCGCCGTGCAACGGCACGCGTCCGCTGTCCACCGCCCAGCGGCCGAGCGCGATCGTGGCATGTCCGCACATCGTACTGAAGCCGGAATGGTGCATGAACAACGTGCCGAATGCGGCACCCGGCGCCGAGGCGGCGACCGGCAACGCGCCGTACATATCAGCATGGCCGCGAGGCTCCAGCATCAACCGCTGCCGGTGCAGATCCAGCCGTTCCATCGCGTCGGCACGCTTCGCGAGCACTGTTGCTCCCTTTGGTTCGGGAAAGCCATCCAGCACGATACGAACAGGCTCGCCCGCGGTGTGCATGTCGATCGTGCGGTATGTTGCGACGGTGCGCGCCTTCGACTGCATCGTGGTCTCCTTCTGCCCCGATTGTGGCATGCTGTGGATGTCGCCGCGAGGAGACTCGCCCATGTTGCACCAGGCCGAACTACCATGGTCAATCGCGAGGGCACCGTGATTCGCTTGGCCGCCGAGACCGAAGCTGAGTCCGTGCAGCAGGTGGTGCACGCCGCCTATCGGCACTATGTCGCGCGCATCGGCAAGCCGCCTGGCCCGATGTTGGACGATTATGCGGCACGCATCTCCGATGGTCAGGTTTGGGTGTTGGAAGACGCGGGCCGCATCGCCGGCATCCTGGTCCTGGACGAACAAGCGGATCGCTTTCTGCTGGACAATGTGGCGGTGCGGCCGGAGTGCCAGGGCAGTGGATTCGGGCGCGTGCTGATGGAATTCGCCGAAGCCGAAGCGCGGCGCCGCGGCTGGCCCGAGATTGTGCTGTACACGCACGTGCTCATGACCGAGAATCAGGCTTTGTACAAACGTTTGGGCTACGTCGAAACCGGCCGCGTCAGCGAGAAGGGATTCGCCCGCGTTTATATGACCAAGCGGCTGACCTGACCGCTGCGGCCCGCGGCATCGCAAGCCGAACCGCGATGCCGCACCCCCTGCCCCCTGCCCTACCCTGCCGCTTTAAGCGCGGCCCCAAGCCGCCGTGCTGCATCGGCCGCCAGCGCGACCGGCGTGCCAGAAAACCCAAGCACGATCCCATTCATCCGCGGCGGGCCGGCGTAATAGGCGCGCAGCGACACCACCGAAAGGCCGCGCGCGCGGCAGGCTCGCACTACTGCCGCCTCGTCCG
>Ga0335074_10000353_pt1 | contig 67749 bp, 112 predicted proteins | sample Lox_Sample_23_FD_206715 | JGI IMG/M metagenome (GOLD analysis project Ga0335074, IMG submission 206715) | Soil microbial communities from Loxahatchee National Wildlife Refuge, Florida, United States - Lox_Sample_2.3 | ecosystem: Environmental > Terrestrial > Soil > Wetlands | place: USA...
GCCGCCCCGGCGGGTTTCTCTTTGCCGGCGGGCAGTTGGACACCAGATGTTCGGCCTTTGCGCGGCAGATGTACACGCTGCGTTCGCTAGCAATCCAAGTGCTTGTCCACGCTGCGTTCGTAGGCTCAGCCGATCAAAGCCATGACGTCGATCGCCGGCTTGGCGCGGTCGCGCGCCCGCAGGCCCATCGCCATCGCCAGCGCGACCGCGCCGTCAATGCGGAAGCGCGCCTTGTCCTTATCGAGCTTCCGATTGCCCGCCTTGTCCATGGTCACCACCGCGTTGGCGACGTTCCAGTTCAGGATCGGATGGTTCGGATGCGCGAGCCGGCGCTCGAAGATGGCGAGCTCGAGTGCGTCGACCGCCGGCGCCATGTCCTGATAGCCCTGGCCCCACGGCATCAGCCGGAGCCCGTCGCCTTTGTCGCCGTCCTTGAACGCGCGCAGGCCGATGCGGTCGAACTCGTTGAGCAAGCTCTGAATCCGCCAGCGATCATACGCGAGGCCACGGACCCTGTAGCGCTGATGCAACTCGGCAATCGCCAGCGCCACCACGCCCGGATCGATCGAGCGGCTGGGCGACAGCCGGAGGAAGCCGGCCTCGGCCCATTCCCGATAACGGCCGCTGCCGGCGCCGAAGTCGCGCGCCGACTGCTCGTTCAACAGGTCCGCCGGCTTCCAGAAGAACGGCGCGACCCGGGCCGGCTCGGCGACCGACACCATAACCAGCGCCGTAAGGTCGATGACGCTCGACAGGTCGAGGGCGAGATAGACGTCCTCGCCGGCGATGAACTCGGCCGGGCCGGCGCAGGCTGTCCACTCGGCGCGAGACAGCAAGGGCGCGATCGGCGACACCCGCTGATTGAGGAACAGGTTCCTGACCTTGGGCTCCTCCGCCGGCAGGCGGATCGCCTTGCGGATCGCCGAGGCCAGATCTTCGCGGTCGCGAAACACGCCCAGCGCCGGATTGGCCTTGCGCCATTGCGCTTCGTCATCGAGCGCGCAGTCATCGTCGGCCGCGTGCAGATGGCAAACGATCGACGGGTCTTCGCCGCTCAGCCCGTCATCGATCAGCTTCGACAGGATGTGCTCGGGATCGTTGCTCTGCGTCGAGATGGCGATGAACAGCGGTTCGTCGCGCGCCCCGAACGACGTATCGAACACGTCATAGAGGGTGCGGTTCTTCGCCTGCGCCAGCTCGTCGTAGATGACCACCGAAGGCAAATACCCGTGCTTGGTTCCGGCCTCGCGCGACACCGCCCGATAGACTGAGCCGGTCGGCCGGCCGATCATGGTCTTGGTCGAGGGCACGACGTCGACCAGCGCCGCCAGGCCCGGCTCGATGGCGATGATCTGCTGCGCGAACTTGAACACGATCCCCGCCTGGTCGCGATCGTTGGCGGCGGAATAAATCTCGCCGTTGGGGATCGCCTCGGGGCCGACCAGGTGCGCGAGCGCCAGCGCCGCGATCAACGCCGTCTTGCCGTTCTTCCTGGCGATCGACAGGATCGCCCGGCGCACCACCCGCTTGCCGTCCCGATGCGGCTCGTAGATGTCGCGGATGAACCGCTTCTCGAACGGCATCAGCTTGAACGGCTTGCCCTGGCCGACGCCGCTCGGCACCGTCAGGGTCTCGATGAAGCCGATCACCAGCTCGGCGCGGGCCTTGCCCTTCGCGGTGCGCCTAGCGGGCGATGAAGCGGCTGAACTTCTCGCTCGGGTCGTCCGGCTCCACGCTGATGCGCGACCGGGCGGCTGGAGTAAGTCCAAACTCACTGGCGAATCTCACCATGTCGCGGGCGGCCTTGTCAGCGATCAGAACAATCGGGTTGGGCGCGGCGCCGCCGCTCTGCGTCTTCACGATCTGCCCGCGCATAACCGGGTCGCGTTCGGCCATCTCGTCCAGCGTCGCCACCGCGGTCTTCCACCGTTTATAGCTTTCGCAGTAGGCGGCGAGCGGATGGATGTCGACCGCAGTCACCAGCCTAAGCCGCGTCAGCTCGAGGATGATCCGGTCCCATTCCTGGCGCGCGTAGCCGGTCAGGATGTCCGGCGCCTCCGGCGGCTCGCTCGGGAGGCTCGGCCGCGGCTCCCGCTTGTTCAACGCCTGATGGCCCGGGTTGCCCCGGATCAGTTTCAGCTGCGTCGGCTTCGGCGGCGGCCCTCGCGTCCCCATCCTAACCTCGCCCGTCCGGCTCTATCCGCCTGAACATCCAGCTCGAATCCCTTCTCTCCACCCGCGACCGGCCGGCGACCGGCCGCAACTTCTCTCGCTCCCGCAGCGCCGCTCGCCAGCTCGCCTCGCCGATCGTTTCCGCCAGCGGTTCCGCCTCTAGCTCTAGCAGGTTCGCAAAGGCGACCAGCCCGGCCGGCTCGCCGGCTCGCGCCCGGATCAGCCGGCTGACGCCGTTGATCAGCTCCTCCGCCGCCCGATGCGCGGTCGGCGCCGCCTCGACCCGGGCCACGATCGCCGCGAAAGCCTCGGCGGCCGGCTCGCCCATCCTTTCACCCTTCGCGAAACCCTCGGGCGCGGGAAAAAAAGAGGCCCGCGCCGTCACCCTTGGGCGGCCCGGTTTTTTGTAACCCGCCCCCCCGCCGCAGCGTACGGCGGCGCGCCGCGTCCGCCCAGCGGATGGCCCCGGAAGGCGGCCCCCTCAATCGCAGCGGTGATCTCCTGATCAACGCGCCTAAGCGCCGCAAGGGCGTCGAGGTATCGTCCCCATAGCTCGTCGGGCACTTCGTAGACCGTGCCGCGCAGGCCCTCGTCACGGGCCTCAACCCATTCCGGGTTATCGAGATAATCCTCGACGATCTTCATGTGCGTCCGGCGCGCCTAATTCGTCCGCATCGGAATGGAGATCGGCCATCAGCTCCGCGACGGTGGCGAAGGACTTACCTTGATCCCGTTCAAGCTCTTCGATCGCTTCAAGCGTCTCGGCGTTCGGAATTAACGACGCCTCAATCAGAACCGCCATCGCCCGCGCTCACCTGCAGATGCGGACGCCGTTAACCCAGGCGCAGCGGACGGGCGGGACGGCGACGGCGCCGCCATAAGGCCGATAGCCATAGGCGCCAGGCCGGCGGTAGCCGTAGCCGCCGTAGCCTCGCCGCACCCCGACCGCGCCTCGAGGTCCGACGCAGCCAGCCCGAAACGCGCCGGCGGCGCAGGCGAAGGCGTTAGCCTCTGAGGTCGCGCCGACCGAGAGACTGAGGGCGAGCAAGGCGAGCGCGACGAACTTCATGCCGGCCTCTGATTGAACGGGTGCCGCGGATCGAGCGGCAGGCCATCGTCGCCGATATCAGGGCGATAGCCGAGCGGGGCGGGCGCGCCGCGCATGTCAGCCGCCCATTTGCCCGCGTGACAGTCGGCGCAGAGGCTTTGCAGCGGGCCGAGGCGAAAGGCGTTCCAGTCGCCACGGTGCGGCGGGTCGTGGTCGGCGATGGTAGCCGGGGTGACGAAGCCGCGTGCCAGGCAGGCCCGGCACAGCGGCTCGATCCTGAGCTGATGATGAGCGCGCCGCCGCCATCGCTGTAGACTGTACCAATGTCGCCAAGGCAGCGTTTCAGCGGGATTGGCGGCGAGCGCGGGCATTAGAACGCGAAGCGCGCGCTCCGCTTGCGGCTGACGGCGAAGCCAGCGAGCGCCGCGAAGCCGATCGCCAGCATCGTCCAGGTCGAGGCCTCGGGCACGACCGCCGTGGCGGTGCCGTCGACGGCGATCTTGAGCGGCGAGGCCCCGCTCAGTCCGGAGATCTCCGCGAAGTACGCGCCGGCCGCGAGCCTGTCGGGGGTGACGGTGGCCTCCTGGCCGCCGATGACGTTGACGATGGACGAGCTTTCGATCAGGGCGCCAGCCGGCACGAACGGAGGCGTCGAACCGGTCGAGGTCCAATCGCTGAGGCCGAGGACGCCGCCGACGATGCGGGCCGAGCCGATCGCGCTGTCGGACATGGAGACGGTGACCGTCTCGCTGACCGGCAGGGTGAACTCGAAGAACTGCTCGAACGCGGAGCCGCTTCCCGGGGTGTTCTCAGCCGGCAGGGGCACGCTCTCGTTGAACAGCGTTCCGATGTCAGCGACGTTGATTTGCGTGATCGCGTGCGCCGGGCTCACGCCGAGCGCCGCCAGGAACGCGCCCGTCAGCAGCAGCTTGTTCATTGGCTCCCAACCCTTCCCCGAAAACGCTCCGCGCGGCGGAGAGGAGTTGCTTCTCCGGCTTATACGGCTGGCGCGACGGGCGAAGGTCTAGCGTGAATACTGGGCTTCGACAAGATGCACGGGGTCGGCAAGTTGTCCGGCGCGCAACTCAACGGCGACCTGGCGGCCGAGCAGATCGATCAGCACCAGCTCGCGTTCGCGCGGCGACATGCCGGCGTAGATCGCGGTGAACGCGCCGATTCGGACTTTCGCGCCTGGCGGGATCGGCCGCCGGCGGCTAGGCGTCCGTGGCAAGCGGACCAGGCCGCGAGAGTCGATTCGACTCTGCAACGCCTCGATCTCGCCGTCCGGGCATTTTGCCGGCGCGTCGCCGAACTTGATCAGGCCGAGCACGCCAACGGTGCGATCGACGATCCGCCAGCGGTCGATGATCCGCACGAACAGATAGCCGGGGAACAGCGGCCCGCTCTTGGCCTTCGGGACGAACACCTCGAAGCCGGCCACCTCGAGGCGGCTGGCGGCGAAGGCCTCGCGCCTGACAAGCGTGCGAGCGACCGCCCAATAAGCCATGGGCGCGGAAAACATCGATAAATCAGGCGGCCGTCAAATCGGGATTATGCCGGCGAGATGATCACGCGTCGGCGATCGCGCACTCGAGCGAACAATAAACCGCCGGGCCGCGATAAGGCTTACCGCAGCAGTCGCAGGCGCGCTCAGGGAAGCGGTCGTCGCGATAGCTCGCCGGCGGGTCGTCGACGAAGGCGTGGCAGCGACCGCAATAGCGCTCGCGGATGTCGTTCGGATTGAAGCTCTCGGCGCCGCAGCGCGGGCAGACGAACGAGGCGCGCGGCGGCTGACACGCGCTGCACAGGTCCGGCTCGACCCAGGCGCAAGGCCGGCCCGTCTTTTCGACGCACTGGCGGCAGTCGTCGTCGGTGCAGCCGCATACCCTGCATTTCCTCACGCCGTCCGGCGCGTTGAGGTCAGCGAACAGCTCATCGATGCTGTTGAACACCGCTGACCCGGCCGCATCGCAACAGCTGGCGACGCCCGAGCCGTCGCAGTCGATGCAAGGGCGGTCCTCGCCCAATAGCGTGTTCCGGTAGACGCCTTTGCCGTGGCAAGTCTCGCAGATCATGCTTTGTCCGGAATGGTTAGGATGGGCGTCGGCTTGAACACCTGCTGAACCCAGCGCGCGTGCCCCTCCTCGGCCTCTGCCCAAGTCGCGTAGCGCTCCTGACCGGCGCCCTCGTGGCCAACGAACGCCACGGTCTCGAATACGATGGGCGGCCCGCGGCTGAAGAAATTATGATTGACGCCGAGGAACACGGTGCTGACCCACACGTCGCCTTGCTCGGATAGGCGCACGTGGCGATCAGCAGTCTCCATCCATCGGCCCCAAATCTGAAAATCGGGCTCCTCGACCGGCTCGCGGTCAACCAGGATATAGGTAAGGGGGATCACGCGCTGTCCAGCTCATCGACAATTTCCGCGCCGGTCCAACACACCGGCCACGGCGCCTCAGCCTTGTCGACGCCGATGTAATGCCAAACCTCCTCGCCGTTCTGGCTATAGCCGTCGAACCTCGCGGGTTGCCGCCGCTGGGTCCAGTGATTCCGCATCGCTTCGTACATGGCCTGATCGCATTCCCGGCCCTCGAATCCGGGCGGCGTAAAATCGACGTCGAATTCAGGGATGACCCAATAGAACGATCCCGGTTTTAGCTTCGGCTCCTCGGCCATCGCTCCCTCGACAGAGGCTCACAGGCGGCCCTAGGGCGGGCCTTTGGCGTCACCCGGCCCGGGAACACCCGGCCGAGCCCGCGGCGGCTGTCCTGGGCCAGCTCTGGCCCGCCGCTACGGCCTAACGGGCCAGCGTCTCCATGACGGTGACCGGCGAAATCTTGGCGCGGACGAGGAAGCGCAGGAAGCGCGCGACCGGCGCCGGAACCGGCGTGCCCTCGATCCACCGGCGGGGCGTGCGCTCGTTGACGCCCAACAGCCGGGCGGCGGCGGTTTGCGACAGCTCAAGCTCCTCGATGACGGCGAGGAATTCGGCGGCGGTCATGTCATCTGGATTTCGCCGGCGGCGGCCGACCGGCGTCAGATGGGGCGTGAATTGGCGAGGCTTGGCGGCGCGACTCATCCGAGCGCGCCCACTTTGGCGGCCACGCGCAAAAGCAGCCAGAGAGCCGGCGCGCCGAGAATAACGATGACGGCGTAAACGCCACCGACCATCCACGTGAGAAGATTCAGCTTTTGCTCAAGGCCGGCGAGCCGTCCCCCGATCGGGTCGAGCAGCGCGATATCGTCGGCGTGCGCGGTCATCAGCGCCGCTCGCTCAGTTCGCGGACCATGCGCTCGACCACGCTAAGGCGCGCCTCAAGCTCGTCCTCGCGGCTCATGGTCTTGTTGACGTCGGCGTGTAGCGCCTCGATCTCGCCCGAGGTCACCTGAATCGCGGCGAGATCATTGACCGCGACTTTGATCTGTCGGCTTTCCTGGCGCAGTCCATCGACGGCGCGATGCAAAAGCGGGATTCCGGCGACCTGCGGCGCCATGGCGTCGACCGATCGGCGCACTACGGCGAGTTCATCGCGGATAGGCGTTAGCTCGCGGCGGAGAATTTCAGTCAGCTCGTCAGCAGTCATGTCCACACCCCTTCTATCCGCTTCATTGCCCTCGGGCAAGATGCCCTAGATTTCGTCCTTTCAGAGTGGAACGGGCGACCGCGCCCGCGTCTCTGACGACATAGGGCAAAACGCCCTAGGGCGCAAGGCCGGCGCGGCGATTACGGGACTTTCCCGGTCCCGAGCGCCTGCATCACCTCGCCGATGCTGTGCGTCGGCCCGACAAGGTTGCTCTCCGCCTCATGCCACTGGCCGTCGTCGCTCAGGCTCGGCGGGAAGATGACGAAGCCGGCGGTGTCGGAATAGCGCACCAGGCCGGCGACGCCCTCAGCGATCGCCCGCCGTTGCAGCCAAGCGCGCAGGGCCGGGTCGCGGTGCGCGTCGGGGTGAGAGGGATCGACCCAAATCTGCACGACCGGGATCGGCGTCCGCTTGCCCTCGCCATCCTGCAGGGTGACGTACTCCGGCATGATGTCGAGGACGTAGTGCGAGCGGTCCGGGCGCCGGAGATCGCCGGCGTCGTCGTTGACCAGCCAGCGGCACGACCACAAGCGACATTCGGGCGAGACGCGCCCGAGCTGATGATAGACCTTGCAGCCGCGGGCGTGACTCTGATGGCGGCAGCGCTCGCCGGCGCCCTTGTCGAGCGAGCGCACCGGCAGGAGCTTGCAACACAGCTGACAGTCGCCGCACTGCCGCGCCGGCCGGCCCGGCGCGGTTTCGATGACCAGCGTCATGAAAGCCACCGGCCAAAGGCTATGCCGGCGGCGAACGCGACCGCGAGCGCCAGCGCGATTTGCCGCGCCAGCGCGCGCTCGTCGCGCCACGTGTTGAACAGGCTCAACAGCACGGCGAAGATCGCGAACGCCAAGGCGGCGTCGTTGAGGGTCATTCGCGGCCCTCGAAGATCGGCCGCGGTACGACTGCCTTGTCCAAGAACTCGTTGACGTCCGACAGCCGCACCGGGATTTCGGCGATCGCGCCAAGGTGCGCCGCAGTCGGGATCGCCTTCCGGCAGATCGCCAGCGCTTGGTCGCGAGTGAACCGCCCGGCTTGGTTGAGGCCGAAGCTATAGCCGTAACCGCCGGCCTGCCACCAGGCGCGATGTTCGTTGGACCAGACCAGATAAACCTCGGTTGTCATGGCTTGCGCCCCTTGAGCTGCGGCTCGATCAGTGCGTGGTAATTGATCGGGATCAGGCCACGGACGGCGGCGAGATGCAGCTCGAGCACGGCCTCGCGGAGCTGCTCGGTGGTCGCGCCCTCGGGATCGTCGCCGTCGACATGGCCGGCGAGCCACATCGCCAACAGATCGGCGAGCGCCGCGCCCTGGACCTGCGCCGACTTGCCCTTGAAGAGCGGCCTGACCGCCGCGACCAGCGCCATAGCGGCGTCGGCTTCGCCGGCGGGAGTATCGCCGGCCTGCGGCCGTTCGCCGCACTCGCACTGCCGCCACGGGCGACCGCAAATCGCGCATGGATCGTTGTCGGGGCGCGGGCTCATGCGGCGATCTCCCGTAGGCGCTCGCGAAGCTGCGAGGCGATGTGCGGATAGGCGAATCGCGGCGAGGCGAGCGACGCCCCGCCTTGCGCCAGGCGGATCGCCGCGACGATCCGCTTGTCTGACCGATACGGTTCGAGCGCGACGGCGATCTCGCGATAGTGCGCGGCGGAACGTGCGGTGAAGCCGATCTCGCAGAGATCGAGGCACCGGCGGATGACGGCGCTCTCGCTCATGGCTCGTCTCGAATCACGCGCCGGGTCGAGAACTCGACGAGCCGCACCGGATAGCCGCTCGTGCGGGCGATCATCGCCGCCTGCGGCGCCAGGCTCTCGATCCGCGCCGTGTCCGCGCCGATCAGCGGCATGTGCATGTCGCCGAGTTGCATCGAGCAGACGCCCTCGCCGCCGTCCGGCTCGGTGGCGATCCATGCGTACAGGCGCTCGATCTTCTGGCCGGTGTTCGGTTTCCAGGCGGTCATCATTGTCCATCCATCTCGCCGCGCTGTTGGTCGACGGCGAGCCGGTCGAGGACGACCACGACGCCGGCGGCGAAGGCGGCGAGGCCGATCAGGATCACGATGACGCGTAGCCCCATGGGCTCAGCCGCGGGCTTGCAACAGATTGGCGAAGCGCCCGGCGAGCGCCTCCGGCCCGGTCGGCATGGGTATCGGCTCAAGCGCCAAAATCCTGCGGTGCGGATCGCGCACCATCCGCCAGCAGGCGGAGCGCGCATCGCCGGCGGCGTCGAAGGCGACAGCGTAGACGACCTCCATGCGGTCAGGCAGGCTGGCGACGTCTCTTGGCAGAGGCGAGCCTGACGGCCTCTCGGCCATCCAGGCCTCAGAGACGAACGAATAGGCGATCGCGCCGCGCTCGCGCATCAAGCTCCGCATGATCTCGGCAAGCGCCTCCTTGGCGTCGCCGCTGCCCATCAAGGGGCCGCACGGAACAACGGTGTTGCCGGCCGGGGTGGCGAACAGAAATATCGGCTGTAAGCCGGTTTGCTTCTGCTCGATCAGAATCCGGCGGGCGTGCTCGCCCGCCAGGTCGATCATGGCGTCAAGGATGCTCATGGGCTGATGATCCGTACGGTGAGGGTCGAGCCGTCCTCGAATTGCACGACCGGATTGTCGGCGTCCGAAACATCGACGAAGTTGATCTTGAGCCAGCCCTCGCCGGGCTCGCCGTCATCGTCGAAGAGTTGCATCGTTTGGCCCTCGATCATGTCGCGGATCATCAGGCCTAAGCATTGGGTGCGCGTCATAGCTCGCCCTCCGGCAGCGGCTCATAGGCGTCGGGATACGGAACGATCTCCGGCAGGCCGTTGGCCCTACGCTGCGGATTGACGCGCGCGACGCACTCGCGGCAGATCGGCTCGCGCTCGCCGTCGACGACAATCGACGGCACGCGATGCGGGTTGAAGCCGAACGGCTGCTTGCAGCCGAGGCACGGCCCGAATGCGAACACGTAGCCGCCGGTCATTGGCGCACCTGCTTGATGACGACTTCGTGGATGTCATACGGGCCTTGGCAACCGACGCCGGGCTTGCCGAAGATCGCCTGGCCGCGGGTGAGCCTGATGAAGCTCTCACGATTGACGACATTCCAGACGTCCTCATAGTCGCACTCGACTCGCCCCTCGGTTTTCCAGGTCTGGCCGTCGCCGGCCGAACCGGTGATCACGTAGTCGTAGAGCTTACGCATCGCCGTCGTCCTCCCAATCGTCGCCGTCGATTGGCTCGTCGGCGGGATAGTTCGGATCGGTCAGCACGTCGGGGCGATAGCCGGCGAGCTTTTCGCGCTCGCATTTCGGGCACGTGTAGCAAAGGAAAATCCCGCGCGCGTCATGCCGCGCATCGGGGAACTCGCCAGAGCCGCACGGGCACTCTTGGAGTCTCGGCATGTCAGTATTCCTCCGCTAGCATGATGGTCAGCACCCGAGTGGTGACGGCCGGGTCGGCCGGGTCCGGCGAGCCGTATTCAAGCTCGCGGTCGTAGTAGTCGATCTTCCAGAACAGCTTGCGGCCCTTGAACTCCAAGGCGCCAAAGTCGCGCTCGCCGTGCGGGTCGTTGTCACCGTCGAACTTGTCGAATAGACGCACCAGCCCGAGGGCCAGGTGCGAGAACTCGATCCCGAGAGCGCTGACGCCGGCGGTGAACAGGACGCGCCCGCCCGCGCCGCCGGAGCGGCGGAAGGCGTCATTGAGGGCGGCGATGGCGGCGGTCATTGGCCCGCCTCCCGATCAATGACCGGCAGCGCCGCCTTCATCGTCTCGATCCAGACGGTGAGATCGGCGTGCGCCTGGGCGAGCTGGCCCCGCTTGTACGGCTTGCGAGTGATCGCGCTCGCCGCCGCCAGCATGCGAGTCGGCGTGTGAACACGGCTCGCCTTCATCCGGGTTTCCAGATAGAGCCCGATCGCGCCGCGCAGCGAGGCCGCGGCGAACATCCGGGTTGCATCCGGCCCGACAAAGGTCGTGAAACCTTTGCCGACCGAGATGAAGCTCTCGTCAGCGCCGCTCATTTGCGCGCCCCCGGCTTGCGATCGCCCTGGTCGGTGTAGTGCCACAGGCACACATCGGGCGACGTCCAGCACTCCCAAGCCATCCACGGCGCGGCGATGACCTGCCGGCCACGAATTCTCGAGTGAGGGACGAGAACCAGGCCGAGCGATCGCGCGGCCCGGTTTTGCGCGGTCGATACGGCCGCGCGAAGTTCCCCGGTGTGCCGGTTCTTAAAGACGAAGCGGTAGAACATTTCACGCCGCTCCCCCTGCGTCAGGAAGCGGCTCGAAGCCGAACGAGGCGACGACGAACGCCTTGCCGTCGATCATCGCCACGTCGCCGACCGACATCGACGTGTGGCTAAGGCCCTTGCTCTCGATCAGATCGCGGGCCTCGCCGTTGGGCGACCAGATCTCGCCCTGCATCCGGCGGAAGGCGTCCTCAAGCGCCCAATCGACGCGCTCCTGGTCGACCTCGATCGTGGTCAGGAGGACATGGGTGGCGGAGAGGTTGGCGAGGTTGGGCTTGGCGCCCATGATCCCGTTACGGAACCATTCCGGCCTCATATAGTGGATGGCGAGCCTCATCGGCCCGCCTCCTGCGTGAGGGCGACGCCGGCCGCCGTCAGGCGGGCGGAGAACTTGCCGCCCTTGTCGGCGCGCACCTCGATCAGGGCGTGCCTCACCAGGCCGGCGAGGAAGCCCGGCGCCGCGCGGCCGGCGAGGCCGTGCGGAATCGCCTTCTGATCGATCCAGGCCCCGTCGCCGGCGACCTTCGCCAGCGCCTTGAGAACCAGCGCCGCGCCTTCCGAGAGGCCGCCAGACGCCGCCGCCGGCTTCGGCTCGGCCGGCTTGCGGCCCCGGCGACGCGCCGCCGCGACCGGCTGCTCGACGATGACCGGCGAGCCGTTGGCGATGGCGCGGTTAACCGCGCGCCGGACGGCGGCCTTGGCGCCGCTCGCCGGCTGCGCCGGCTCGGACGCGGCCTTGGCGCTCAGCGCCTCGGCGGCTTCTGGCGACAGCCGCGACGGGTCCGGCGCGAGCCGGGCGCCATAGAGCGCCTGATCCTGATCGGCCAGCTCGGCGGCGCGGATCGCCTCAGCGTCGGGATGGGCGCGAAGGCGGGCGAGACCGGGGGTGACGTCGCGCGCGACAGCGGCGCGCTCCGCCTCCCAATCGGCGACGACGGCCGAGCCGATCTGAACCTGCGGGTCGGTGAGAAGCTCCCGGCGGGCCTCCTCTAGCTCCGCCTCGACCTCAGCCGCGGCGTCGCGATCGGCGGCGAGCGCTTCGTTCATCGCCTCGGCGTTCGGGGCGATGATCGCCGCAGCGTCGGCCGCGGCGGCATCTTCCCGGGTACGGCCCGGGACGGCGCCTTCCGGCCAGCGGGTGAGCGGCGTCTCGTCGACGCATACGATGCGGAAGCCGCCGCTGACGCTGGCGGTGACGACGCGGTAATCGCCTTCGGCGCATTCGCCGCGCTTGATCGCCTTGCGGATATCCGCGGAGGCGTTGGATTTGACCGTATAGGTCTTGGTGAGGTTGAGGGCCATTTTAGCCTGCTCCCGTTGCTCCAGAGCGGGCAAAATCACCCGCACTCTGATATAGGGCAATCTGCCCTAGGGCGCAAGGTGTGCAAGCTTGTTTCACGTGAAACTTTTCGCCGGGCGCACGATCATAGGCGAGGCTTTTCATGTTGCCATTACGGCAACGTTAGGCGGACGCGGATAGGCCTGTCAACGCCGCGCCGGCCGCCAGGCGTCGGCCGTCGATTCGGAGGTTGTCTCGAGAATGGATCAGCTAAGCGTCGTCGCCGCGCCGGGGGCCGGCGAGCCGCGCCTGGTAAGCCCTGAGCGCCGCGTCCGGTTTCGCGGAGGCTACGGCGACCATGGCGCGCAGATGCCGGATGTGGAGCGAAACGGCTACCGCCTCCGCCGGCGACGGATAGACCGATCGGATTTCGACCGCGCCGCCCTCAAGCGGATGATAGGAGAGCTGTCGGCTGGCGCCGAAGGCGAAACCGAGCTTGGTCAAAAATCCGAGGATGTACTCCCGTTCGTCGACCGCCTCTTTCAGCGCCGTAAGAGCCTTGTCGCGTTCCTTGAGAGCCTTGTCCCGATCTCTGAGCGCCCGTTGGACGGCCTGGTCGCGCTTGGTTTTGCTCAGCTCGGGTTGCATTTTGGCGGGGCCTCCTCCTCAGAATTTTCTGATTTCGCCCTTTTTCCCTCGCTCAGCCGGGCGGCGGCTGTGACGGCTAAGTGACATTATTGAGAATGTTGCATGGCATTAGTTGCGCTTCTCTCCGCGCCGTCAACGCTAAACAATGCCTATGAAATTAGCCGGGAGGAATCCGCCGTTTGGCGAGGCTAGGTAGGCTGTATGTCAACTCCGCAAATGTGCAGGATATCACGACTCCGTGATGTCGGGCTGGGCGGCGGGCGCTTTTTGGCTTGCCGCGAGCGTCGCGCCGCATGACGCATGACGCATAATGACGCATCCGCCTATAGAGCCCCCCTATATAGCGATTCGTATGGCCGCGCGCGCACTACAGAGACTATATAGGAATATCCGTCATTATGCGTCATGCGTCATGGTCTTCCCGTGGGCGAATGTAGAACCGACCATGCATCGTCCGCTCTTGCACCCAGCCTAAATCTTTGAGGATGTTGGTTATGCGACGCGCTTCCGCAGTGCCGATACGTGAACTGCCGTCAAACCCTAGACAGTTCTGAGCAATAGCCGAGACGGTGAATCGAGTGTCAGTTTGCCGGTTCAGCCAGTCGGCGATCGTCGCATGCCATGGATCATCCTCCTGGCGCTTCTCCTGCTGCGGTTTGAAGAATTTGGCCTCATCCTCAGCGGTCGGCCAATGACGATCGCCCATTCGGAAGCGGACCATGGCCTCGGCGAACAGCTGATCGCGAACGGCGGCGAGCCCGGCGACGTCGATCGAGAGGCATTTGACCGGCCAGTAGCGGCGCCCTCCGGTCGCGTCCTTGATGTACATTTCCTGATTCGTTGTGCCGACGAACACGCATTGCCGCTTTTCGACCACGTCATGCCGGCCGAACGGCGGCCGATAGCGCTCCTCGCGCCGGGTGATGAAGGCTTTCAGCGCCTCAGTCTCAGCCTTCGAGAAGGCGGCCAGCTCAGAGACCTCGATCAGCCATTTGCCGCGAAGGTGCTGGCGGGCGTCCTTGCTCTGAATGTCGTCCGGCAGGCTGTCGGAGAACCATTCGCCGGCGAGCGCGCGGCAGGCGCTCGATTTGAGGATGCCCTGATCGCCCTCAAGCACGAGCATGTAATCGGCTTGACAACCCGGCCGGAAAATCCTGGCGACCATCGCGATCATGAACATCTTGCCGATCGCGGCGACGTATTCGATCGCGGCTTCGTCTTCGGCCTCGGCCCCGAAATAGGTGAACAGCCAGCGATCGAGCCGGCGAACGCCGTCCCATCGGAGCCCTTCGAGCCAATCGCGCACCGGGTGATAGCGGCGCTCGCGGGCGAACACTTCGACCGCCTGGCCGACGATCTCGCGCCCGACGCGCGGCAGGCCCATGCGCTGCAACCATTCCTGCAGGCGGGCGATATCGTCGTCGTCGGTCTCGTGCGGCGGCGGCTGAACCGGCCGGGCGTCGGGCAGGCGCGGCCATTCCTTCTGCACGATCGAATGTTGCAGCATCTCGTCGAAGGCGCATGCGCCGATCAGCTGGTCCTCGCCGCGCAAGGCGATGAGCACGTTGGCGAGATCGGGGATGACCCGGCCGCGATCGTCGCGGCGCAGGCGGGCGAGCCATTCGGGCCATCCGCCGGGCGGCGGCGCCGGCGGCGGTCTCTTGCGCCGCTTGCTCTGGTCGAGCTGAACGACCTTATCGCTGTCGCCGCCATTGGGCGGCGACTGCGGCTGCGGCTCCTCGCTGGGCGGGGCCTGCCCGGTCCGGCGGAGATGCGCCTGCCACTGCTCCTCGGTGAAATAGGGCGGTCGCTCCGGCATCAGCGCCCCGCCTTGCGATCGCAATAGCCGACGTTCCAGCCGGCGTACCAGGCGTTGCGCCGCTCGATCGGCCAACCGTCAAAGCCGCGCGGATAACGCTTGTTGCCGGTGTAGCCGCGCCGGGCGCCATCGCTGTACTCGTCCGGATAGGCGCGGAAGAGTCGCTCGCGCTCCTTGACGACGTTCCGGTCTTGATTCTCGTCGTCGTCGTTCACGATTCGACCTCCGGCGAGCCGAGCGTGCGCGCGAGCTTGAAGGCCTCCTTGGTGACGGCGGCGACCTGGCGGCAGTGAACGGTGACGGTCAGCGCCTCGCCGCGATCGGCGGCGAGCGCGACGCTGCGCCAGTATGACGCGGCGAGCTCGGCCAGCTCGGCGAGCCGGTCGAATCGGCCGACGTCGAGCGCGTCGGCCATTGTTTCCCGCGCGACCGGGCCGTCCGTCATCGGAGGGCCCCTTTACTGGACGGGGATGGGCGTGGCGTTCTGGTGAAGCGCGATCAGATAATCGACGATCAGATTCGCCGCCTGGGCGGCGCGCGCCTCGGATGTGTGACAGGTGTCGAAGATGATCTGCGCGAACCGCTCGGCGTCGATCTCGACCATGGCGGGGCCGTTGACGAGCACGTCAATCTGCTCTGGCTTCTCCATCTTTGTTCCTCCCGATCCCTGGCTCGAAATGGTCGCGGCAATAGAAGCTCGGCTCGTGCGGCCAGCCGCGCCCGAACGGGGCCGGCTCGGCGCCGCAGACGGCGCAAGGGTGACGATACGGATCGAAGGGCGGCGGCGGCGGAGGCCTCGCCGGCGGCGCGAAAAGGTCAGGCTGCTCGATCATCGGAACAACTCGAATTGCGGTCTCGCCTGACGCTCGTGCTCGATGCGCTCGTGCTCGATGCGCTCGTGCTCGATGATGAGCTTGGCGAGCCTCAGCAGGCGATAAGGATCGACGTAGCCGTAACGCCACTCGAGGATGTCGTCGGCGGCCTCGACGGCCTCACGGGCTTTCGCGGGTGGGACGCGCTCAGACACCAGCCTGGCGAAAGCTTCGGCGCGGCCGGTCATCTGAACAACTCAAACTGCGGTTCGGCCGCCGGCGCCGCGGGCTCGCGCACCTTCACTTTCGGCCGGACGTCGCGGCCGTCATAGGGCTGCGGCTTCGGCGGCGGCTCGCACTCGTGGCGGTGGACCTCGACGAACTCGCCCATCTCGACCTCGAGGAAGGTCGGCCGGCGCAGAGGATCGGCTCGCACGTCGAGCTTGATCAGGCGGTCGCGCCAATCGCGCCGCCACTCGATCTTGGCGCCGCAAGAGCAGCGGCCCATGTCGCCGGCGCGCTCGGTCATTCGGTCCTCGCTACCGGACGGCGCTTATAGCCGGAGGCGCGCGGGCTCATGCTGCGGAGGCCTCTCTGAGCTTATCAATCGCCGCTTGATCGATGTCCGAGCCGATGAACCGCAACCCCATTTTTAAGGCTACGGCCGCGGTCGCGCCGCCGCCGACAAACGGATCGCAAACCAATTGCCCAGGCGAGGCGAAGCGGTCGAGGAGGTCGGCGATGCCGCTCTCCGATTGGCCCCAGCCGTGGAACCGCTTGTCATTGTCGTTGGGATCGCTTTCCGCGACGTCACCGATCCAATCGCCGGCGTAATCGCCGTTAACGAACCACAGGACGGGCTTCCAGAACGTGTTGACCTTGCGCGCCCATATTTGGGCCGCCTGGCCGCCGGGCGTGAGATAAGTCAGAGTCCAATGATAGCGGATGTGCGGCGTCATCAGCGCCAGGATCTGAGGCAGGTACGACTGCCCGCACATGCAGAGCAAGCTGCCGCCCGGCTTAAGCCATTCCGTCGCCCGCTTCGCTAGGGTTTTGTAAACGGGCAAAAACTTCTCAGGATAGGGCGGGTCAGTCAGGATAAGATCGACGGCGCCAGTCTCGATTTCGACCTCGGCGACGTCGGCGCAGATCAACGTGTAGTCGCCATCAGGCAACGCGCGGCCGGCCTTCGATCCTCGCATCCAGGTTTTCGCCGCCTTCCGGTCGAGGCCCATTCCCGCCGCATAGGCGCGCCCGTACATGCGCTCGCGGTAGGCGCTTTCGTCAGCGAGGCCGTTGCGCCAGCGCGACACGACGCGCTTGCCGATGCCGGTATCCTTCTCGGCCTGCTCAACCGATAAAGTGTCCGCGTTGTGCGACACTTTATCGCCGCGGCCCATCTCGACCCTCGCGTCCCACCACGCGACATGCTCGCGCTGGTCTTCGAGCTTGACGGCGACCGCCTCCTCAAGCAGCGGCCAGTCCTTGATCCGCCGCGCGTGCGCGATGACGCTATCCGCCTTGGACTGAACGACTCTCGTCTCCTTCGGATCGAAGGTCGCCACTTCGCGCTGTCGTAAAAAGGCGATCTCGCGCATTGGCTAGAAATCCAATTGAGGCAGGCCAGTTAGATTTTTCTCGACCCAACGCGGCGGGCGCCTTCCGCTCAGGCTCCACAAAAAGCGGACATATTGAATTTCATCGAGGCAGGCCCGTTTCACGCGTAATGCGCGCTCCGCCGCCTCGTTCATGGCCGCGACTTTGAACCACGAGAAATCAGCCGCGTAGCGGCACATGAAGAACGGCAATTCATCTTGACGCGGTTTGACCAATTCGATCAGAACCGCAGTCGGGCGCAGCAGAGCCCTTCTTTCCGCTTCAAGTGAAAGCGGCTTCCCGTATTCGTGCTTGTACTCGATCAGCCCCGTCGGAAGGCCGCCGTTATAGGGGACAAAATCAAGGTCAACGACTGGGCAGTGCTGACCCCATAGCCGATGTCGATCCGATAGCAATTGCGCCGCAATCGCCCGTTCCAGCGCTGGTTGCCGCGCCGGCGGAACGCCATGGAGAGGAATGACCTCGCTCATGCGCTCGCCTCCCGCATCGCCTCGCCGCGCCGGTGCTCATCGCCATGACCGTCCCAATTCGGCCGGGCGTGACGCGAGAACAGTTCGGCGTAACGCGGCGCCGGGCAGAGGCTTTCAACGAAGGTGTAAAATTGCTCCGGCTTCTGCGAATTCTCGCGCAGCGGGCCGTGCAGCGCGGTCGTCTGATTGACGAGATGGACGGTCGGCTTGCCGCGCACCGCGAACAGACAGTGCTCGGTTTGGCCGCGCAGCCAATCCCCGGTGCCCATCTTGTCCTTGATCCAGGTGAGGATCGTCTTGTGTTCGAACCCCCACGCGTCGAGCACATCGAAAGCCTGTCGCATGTGGTGGTTGGTGGTCCACAGCCACAGGACGCAATCCTCGTGCGCGATGGCCTGAACCTTCGCGCCTTCGCCGCAAATCTCGGCGATCGACATTTGCGGATAGGGATGCGTCGCACGATGCGACGGATCCCCTTTATGAATCTCATAGGGCCAGGGCGGATCGGCGACGATGACCCGATATGGTCCTCGGCCAGGATAGGGCGGCGGCTCGGCGCGGATCGCTTCCGCCTGTCGCGCGACTTTGAGCCGCTTGAACGGCCCGTCGACGCGCCCGGTGCGGTCCATGTCGGCGACCAGCTTGCCGAACCGTTCGGGCTCGGCTTCCGCCGCCTCGACGACGGCGGCGATCTTCTCGACCGTGCGGCCCGACACGCCGGCGAAGGCGCCGATCTTGTCGCGAGCGTCAAAAGGTCCGGAAACTTTCCGGCCCTTTTTCCCCCGGCCGCCGAGCGTCATGCGCTCCTTCGCCGCCGCCTTCTCGGCCGGCTCCAGCGCGCGGCGGATGGCGTCAATCTCGCTCGGCAGGAAATCCTTGCGTATGGCGTTCTCAGCCAGCTCGCCGCGGGCGATCTCCTTGAGATCGACTTCTGTCACGGGAATCTCGGTGCGGCCTAGCAGCCTGAAGGCCTCAAGCCGCCGCTCGCCAGCGATGAGCGTTCCATCGCAGCGGATGACGATTGGATGGAGGAGGCCAACCTCGGCGATGCTCGCCGCCAACCCGGCGACGTCGCCCATCGCCTTGCGATGCCGTTCGCCGATGATGATTGAATCGATGGACCGCCGGCCATCGAGCGCTGCGGAATCGATCGGCGCGAACGGCTGATCGTTCATGCGCTCGCCTCCCGCAGCATGGCGTGAGTCACGCCGGCGAGCGGATGCTCTTTCGTGATGACGCCGAGCCGCGCCAGCTCGCGCCGCGCGTCGTCGATCGAGCGCACCAGGGCCCAGCTATGGCCCAGCCCTTCGAGCGCGCCGATGAAGTCCCGTTGATCGTCAGAGAGGCGCCCGCGCGGCGTCTTGGTCTCCCAATAGGCCGTACGGCCCTCGGGCAGCACCAGCACCAGGTCGAGCACGCCGGCGAGCACGCCGGTCCATTTGAGCCGGGCCGCCTCGGCCTTGGTCCGCAGGCCGCCGTTCGGCACCGCGAAGATGCGGATGTGCGGCGCCACCCAGCGCACGAATTCGACGATCGCCGCCTGGCGCTTGGCCTCGGCGTTGCGGTCGCGCTCGCGCCCCGGCGCCGGCCGCCCGAACAGGTCGCGATGGGCCGCCAGGCGACCCATTTTACGCTACCTCAGTGGTTTCCGAGGGCCGCGATGATGAGCGCTTGCGCCGCGGCTGGCGAAAAATCGGCGTCGCCGGTTTCCGTCGCATCTGCTGGAATAAATCGAGCGAGTCGTTCGCCCCGAGCGCCTGCACCCATTTGTCCATCGTCGCGTAGCCGGGATCGCGGTGGCCGTTCTCAACCTCGACCACGAAATGCCGCGAGATGCCGATCCGCTGAGCGAGCTGGGCCTGGGTCAGGCCCGCCCGAACCCGCGCATCCTTCAATCTGGCGCGATGAAATTCGGAGGTCATCGCCGGACAGGTTGCGGTAGCGCCAACCTGTCGTCAAGAGGCGCTCCGCCGCCTCGATCTAATTATCCGACGTAAGACGGTTTAACTCACGGGCCGACTCGTGATAATGTTATCATTATGCCAACGTCAGGCTCCCGCCCGCCGCCACGGCGGCCTGCGCTCATGATCAGATCGTCCGGCGCCGACGGCGACGGCGACGATGATGAATTTCCTTTTTACCTCAAAGAGTGGCGACAGCACTGCGGGCTCTCGCAAGAGTGCTTGGCGGCTAGGCTCAGGACCACCAAAGGCGAGGTTTCCCGCTACGAACGGGGCGAACGCACGCTCAGCCTGCGTCTCCAATTCCGCATCGGGAAAGCGCTCGGCATCGAGGCGGCGCAGCTGTTCTATCCGCCGGAGATCAGGTCCGCCGACGCGATGCTCGCCCATCTGCCGCAGGATGAGCGCGACCGCTTAATCGCCGCTCTCGAGCTTCTGATCCCGCCGAAGCCCAAATCCTAGCTGCGGGGCCGGTCAGGCCCACTTGACAAAAGTTGCCCTATCGCCAACGATGCCTCGTTGCGCGCGAGGCAACGATCATGCAAACCCTTTCCATTCAGCTCGATCGCGGCAAGGCCCGCGAGCTTTATCGCCAATATCGCAAGCACGTGCATTGGTCGCGGCCGATCGATCGGGAATGTATGAGGGCCTACCAGTTCCTCGCCCTCGGCCGACTGGTGATCCAGGCGCTCGAAAGCGTCAAGGCCGCCGGCGTGAACGCTGAGGGCCAAGGCTACGGCCTGCCCAAGCTGGCGCTCTGCCGGGCCGACGCGACCGCCTGCGCGGTCCGCTTCAACCAGGACGGCTCAGCCACCATGACCGCCGATGACGCGCGGGTGCGCTACCAGCGGCCGAACTGGACGCCCATGCAATCGCGTTCGGTCCTCACCTGGCCGGCGGGCTCGTTTTCGATTCTGCCGAACCGGCGCCGATGGGGCGCGACCGCGCTCGTTCCGACGCCGCCGCTGCACCTGCGGCCGAAGCGCGGGCTCGCCAATTATCACGTCTTGTTCGAAGCCGAATGGACGCTGACGCCGCCGCACGATCCGCTGCTCCTGCGCCGGATCGGCCAGGCCGACCTTTGGCTGGTGGTGGCGCAATGGGATTTGACCGCGGTCGAGCGGGCCGCGCTCGCGACGCGGGTGCGCGCCTAACCGCAACGAGTAAGGGTCCGACGATGGATGATCCGACTTTCGAAGATGACCTCGATGATTTGATCAAAGAGGCGACCGAGGCGGGCGTGCCGATGGACGAGATCATCAGCGCGCTTGAGCTGAAGCTGATGGCCCTCAAGGAGCAAGGCGGCGCATGACCGGCGAATTCTCGGTCTGCCAGTTCTTCAACAACGGCGAGCACGAATACGTGCGCCGCGCGGTCGACGCCGAGGAGGCCGTCAAGGCCGCCCGCCACTACACCGATAACGTCGCCTCTACGCTCGGGATCGTCGAGCGCGTGATCATCACCGACGCGGACGATTGCTGCTGCTTCGAATGGAAGCGCGGCGAGGGCGTCACCTTTCCACCGGAAGCGCGAGGCCGGCAATGAGCAGGCGAGGGAACGGCGAAGCGATCACGAGCCGGCTAGAGCGGCTTCAAACCAATCTCAGCGAGGTCATCGAGCATCTCGAGGAGGCCTTGCACGGCGCCCAGGTCGCCTTGGTCGAGGTCGAGGCGGAATTGCATGTGACCCGCCGGCGCCCGGCGGTCAACAGCAAACGGGCGCCGCCGGCGAGCCGCAAGGAGGCGCCCGCGGAATGAACGTCCTGCGCGACAACACCGATCTCGACAGGTGCCTGTGCTGCGGCCAGCCGGTGCTCAAGCGCGGGAGCCCAATCACGCCCGAACGGGCCGAGCGCGCCTTGGCGATCTTCATCGGGCTCGGCTTCACCCGCGAGGACCTTCTCGGCAAGCATCGCGCTCAGCTTGATTATCAGTCGCCAGGATTCGCCGAATGGCTGGAAGCGCGGGGGCTGAACTGATGGAGACCCGCGTCCTCATCCTGACGCCCGATCAGCCGAGCGAGCGGCTGACCGTCGAATTGCCCGAGCGGCCGGATTACGGCTCGCTGCGCGCGCTCTTGAAGAACCTGCTCGGCCCGGTCGAATTCGAGCACGTGTCGGTGCTGGCCGATTTTGAATGCGGCCTCAATTTCAAGCGCGCCGATATGTTCGTCGACGAGATGGGCCATCAGAAAGGCCTGCCGCGCAACGAGGCGGCGACCATCATCCATCGGCGCCACGCGCTGCTGCATCAGCACGTCAAAAACGCGGAAACGCTCGCCTGGATCGCCGGGCCGGCGGTGCTGTTCGAAAGGATCGTCTGGATGTGAAGGAGGATGAGCATGCGGACGCGAACCCAACGAATGGAGGCGAGACGCGACGTGATGAGCGGCGTCGACGACCGGGACGTGACGCTCGTCCAGGCGATCTTGGAATTGTGCTCCACCCTCGACGACGTGGCCGAGCGACTCGCCGATTCGAATGACGAGACCCGCAAGTCGCTCGATCAGCTCAGCGACGATCTCGGGCGGGCTTTGAAGGCGGCTGGGGTGCGTTGAGGGGGCGGCATGACGTCAATAGATGACGATGGATTCTTCGAAGGCCTGATGAAGGAGAGCCGCGAAAGGCGGATCGCTCATCCCGATTGGCCGTCGCATCGGCCGACCATTACTTTCCCACGCGGGCCGACTTTGGTTCTTGAAGAGATGCCCATCGGCCGATTAGCGCGCGGCCGAGGTCACTGCAAATATTGCTACCAGACTCATCAAAATTGGTGGCTGATGGACCCGCGCGCCCATGGGCTCGGTGATGAGGAAGTCGCGGCCGGCGAGGATGCGGTCCTGCTATGCGGCGAGTGCGAATACACGTACCGAGCGAGCTTTGCCGGCATTGATCCGCCGTTCACGCTCGTTGGGGGCGCATAGTGAACGCCCTCGCGGAACCGCCGGCGATCGAACGGCGAGCGATCGTCGACCGCGCTCAATGGCTTGCCTGGCGCATGGCCGACGTCACCGCCTCAGACGTGGCGGCGCTGTTCGGCTGTCATCCCTACGGCAAAACCAGACTGTCAGTGTGGGCCGAAAAGCAGGGCCTCACCGGCGGCCTGATCGACGACGCGGTGCTGCGCCGCGGCCGGTGGGGCGAGGCGGCGGTCCTCGAGATGCTGGCGGACGAGCGGCCGGCTTGGCAAATCCGGCGGCCGAAAGTGTACTTGCGCGATCCCACGATCCGGCTCGGCGGGACGCCGGACGCCGAAGCGATCGACCCGGAGCGCGAGGGCGTAGGCGTTATTCAGACTAAGACGCTCGCCGACAGCGTATTCGAGCGCGAATGGACGGACGGGCCGCCGCTCGGCCATCAGCTGCAAACGCTGGCCGAGATGATGCTTGAGCGCGCGTCCTGGGGCGCGCTCGCCGCCTTGGTCATGGACCGCTACGCTTGGCGCCCGGTCATCTTCGACCTTGAGCGCCATGAGGCCGCGGAGGCCAGGATTCGCGCCGCCGTCGCCCGCTTTTGGAGCGACTTCGAGGCCGGCCTGATGCCGGTGCTGGATCCGGAGCGCGACGCCGAGACGATCAGCGCGATCTATCCGAAAGCCGCGATCAAAGAGCCGCCGCTCGACCTCTCCGGCGACAATGAACTGCGCGGGATGCTGACCACCCGGGCGACGCTCAATCGGCTCACCAAGGACGCGGCGAAGCAGATCGAGCGGCTTGAAACTCACGTCAAGGCGAAGCTCGGCCTGCATGAGCGGGCGATCGCGCCAGGCTGGCGCATCTCTTGGCGGAACGAGCCGCGTAAAGGTTACGTCGTCGAACCGAGCAATCCGCGCGTCCTACGCATTTTAGAGGAACGAAACCATGCCTGATGTCGAGATCGACGACGGCCGCCGCGAGGCCTTGAACGCGTTCGCCCAAGCCGGGGTTAACGCGCCGCCGCCGGCGACCATCCCGGCTGCGGGGGTGTTGGCCGAGGGCGCCGGGCTGCGGGTGGTCGGCGCACAAAAGGTCGCAGTGAAGCGTAACGAGCCCGAAATCCTGCAACGGCTGGCGATGCTCGCCGCCCGCGCCGGCGATGATTGGTACTATCGTTGGCCGGTTAAGAACCGCAAAACCGGCAAGACCGAATGGATCGAAGGGCCGTCGATCAAGCTCGCCAACGATCTCAGCCGCCTATACGGTAACTGCGAGGTCGAGACCCGGGTCATTGATCTCGGCGATTCCTGGCTGATCTACGCCCGGTTCACCGATTACGAGACCGGCTATTCGCTCACCCGGCCGTTCCAGCAGCGCAAGTCGCAGCGAACGTTCGGCGAGAGGGCGTCGGCCGAAGACATCGACCGCTCACGCGACATCGCCTTTCAGATCGGATGCAGCAAGGCGATCCGAAACGTCGTCACCAACGCTCTGCAAACCTTCAGCGATTACGCCTTCGAGGAAGCGAAAAACTCGCTCATCGACAAGATCGGGCGCGACCTGCCGAAGTGGCGCGACAAAACGATCGAGAAGCTGGCGGCGAAGATCGACGTCAAGCGGGCCGAAGCGCTGCTGGGCCGCGCTGCTTCCGAGTGGCTGGCGCCCGACGTCGCCCAGGTAATCGCGATGATGAAGGCCGTCTCGGACGGGATGGCGAGCATCGACGAGAGTTTTCCGCCGCTCGCGGCCCCGGCGCCAGGCGAAGCGCCGCCCGACAAGCTTGATCAGTTCGCAACCGGCGATTCCGGCGCGCCGACCGAGTCACCGCCTCGGTCGGATTCCTCCGCGCCGGATGCGGCCGCGGAAGCTCGGCGTAACCCCCCGTCGACCTCCGCGGCCAAGCCGGCGGACAAAGCGGACAAACTGATTTGAAGGCGGGCGGGGCAAGGCGGAGGCCGTGGGAGATGGAGAGCGATGACGCCAAAAGCCAATGGAAAGGACGAGCGGCATCGAGAGATGTTCTCGCCCGAAGAAAAGAAAATACTAAGATCGATCCTCGACCAGAAGCCGCCGATCGTTGATCTGCCGGTGGCGGCGCTGAACGCCGACATGAGTTATCAGGAGCGGCCCCGCGAGCGCATCGTCAATCAGGTCGCGACCAACCTTTCCGAGGCGCTGCTCAACGTTCTGATCATCGCCCAGCGTCCTGACAGCACCTATTGGGTAATTGACGGGGAGTCGCGCCGCCAGGGCATTCTCCGCCGCGGCGAAAAGCAACGCGTCGTGCATTGCCAGGTGTTCCAGACTGAGGGCCAAAAACAAGAAGCGCTGCTGTTCCAGTGGTTCAACTCCAACCGGTCGAAACAGCCGATCAAACTCGCCAACAGCTTGATCGCCCTGGGCGTCGCTGGCGTTGATCGCGGGTTCACCAAAACCATCGAGGAATGCGGCTTCACGCTTGGCAAAGGAAGGCGGCAATTGCGCGGCCCGGGCTACGTCCTACAGGCATGGAATCTCGACGGCGACGGCACGGCGATGAAGAAGGCGCTGTACACGCTCAAAGACGCCTGGCGAGAAAACTACCGAATTCACGGTTACATGCTGCTCGGCGTCGCGCGGCTCTATCACCACGTTCCAAAGTCCATCGACGAGCAGGTGCGCCGCATTCTGCAGCGGAATTCCCCGGATGCGATCATGGACCGAGTCGCGCGGCGTTATGCCTCCGCCGGCGGCAAAAGCCCGCGCATCCACCCCGACGACAAGCCGAAGCTGGTCGAGCGGGTGATCGCCGATCTCATCAACAAAAACCCTGGCGCCGCAGGAAAAATCGATCTCGCCAAATTGGATGAGACGCGGGCCGGAGCATGAGACCAATGCTGAACGTCGGCGGCGACGCGATCGACCAGGACGCGGTCGCGATCGGCCTCCTCCACCAAAAGGCTCAAGCGTCGGGCGCCGATCGCGTCTTCTACTTGGCGGAGGTCGGAAACCGATTGCTCAAGAAGAAGGAATCGCTCGGCCACGGCCAATGGCTGGTGTGGTCTCGAACCAACTCCGGTCTCCTCGGATTCGGTGAGCGCGGCGCCCGCACGCTGATTTCGGGCGCCCAATGGTTGGCCTCGAATTGGCGACTAGCCAATACGCTCGAAGACATCGTTACTGATCCGCACGCCTCAGATCAGGATCTCGCCAGGGCCGCCGAGATTAGGCAGCTGATCAGCAGCCGATTCCGCCCGACGACGCGCGGCACGCTGGGGCGGCGGCAGAACAATGAATGGTACACGCCGCCGCAATATATCGCGCTGGCGCGAGCAGTGCTCGGCGACATCGACATCGATCCGGCCTCGACCGAGCTTGCCCAGGAAACGGTGAAGGCGCGGCGGTATTTCGACAAGGATCAAAACGGGCTGCGTCAACAATGGTTCGGGCGGGTGTGGCTCAACCCGCCATACGCGCCGCCGCTGATCGGCAAGTTTATCGCCAAGCTGTTGATGGAATGGGACGCCCAAAGGATTAGCGCCTGCATCGCGCTCACCCACAACTATACCGACGCGATCTGGTTCCACGACGCCATGTCCGCCGCCAACACCGTTTGCTTCACTCAGGGACGGGTCAAGTTCTACGAGCCCGGCGGCGCCCTGGCGCGGCCGACGCAAGGACAAGCGTTCTTTTATTTCGGCGCCGATGCGGATGCGTTCAAGCGTGAGTTCGGGCCCATTGGGTCGATGGTCAAGCCGGAACCGGACCGTTGGACGAGACAGAGAATCCGCGATGAAGTTGAAGCAGCGGCGCCCGCAAACTGAGAGGAAGGTCGCCGTGGTGTGCGCGCGGTGCGGTTGGCGCGGCAAGCGAAGCCCAACGAGCGTCTGGCCCGCATGCCCGCAATGCGGCGCGCGCGCCGAGCTTATCGTTCCGCTGGAGACCAAGGAGAAGCGACATGACCCAGCCCGATGAGCCCGATGAGCATGTTCCCGTTAAAAAGCTGCGCGACGTCATCTGGGCATGGGAGTACGCCCGCGATTCCCATTTAGAGCGGGCAAAGAAATGCGAGGACGCAGACGACGCCGCGGGGGTCGAGCTTAACCGCGAAGCTGCCCGAATCCTCGGCGCGTGCGCGACGCAGGCCGCCGCTCTCATCGTTCCCCGCGAAGAAAATATGCGAGACGACTTTTTAACCGCGCGAGGCTTGCCAAAGTGACCCGAGTCGGCGATATAGGGCAGGGTGCCCTAGGGGCGCTCGGCCCGGCGGGGCGTTCCGCCACATCGAAAGGCGTCGATCAACCAATAGCGTGAGAGTCCGCACATGAAAGCCCAGCCTGTTGATCCTGCCGTTCTGAGGCCTGACACGCCGTTACGGCTAGAGATCGCCGCGCGGATCGCGTTCCCCGATGGATCGATGAGCGCGGCCGGGCTGAGGAAGGAGATCGGCCGCGGCCGGCTGATTCATGAGCGGATTGCTGGAAAGCAATACACCACGCTGGCGAACATCGAGCGCATGAGAGAACTATGTCGCACTCAGCAAAGCCCGCCCGTCTCTGGCTCCGGTCAATCCGGGGGAAAAGCAAAGTCTGGTGCATCCTTGACAGCGGACGCCAAATCGCAACTGGCTGCGACGCTGGCGACCGCGCGGGCGCTGAGGAAAAGCTCGCGGAATACCTCGCCACCCGCGTCGTCAAGCCGAACTACGACAGCGGCCGTGACCCGGCTTCCATCACGATCGCCGAGCTCTTAAGGCTCTATCTCACCGACTGCTGCACTAAGCCGCGGGGCCGGCGTAAGCAGGCGGTCGCCCGCATCGATGAAGTCGCCCGCCGCGTCGAGGCGCTGGTCGGATTCTTCGATGACAAGCCTGTCACCGCGCTCTCGAAACGACTCTGTCAGGCCTATGTAGAGAACCGCGGCGACGCGCCCTATGCGGCCCGGCGTGAGCTTGAGGACTTATCGTCGGCGTTAGGCTATGCCTACGAGCTTGAGGTTCTCGACAAGGATTTCCGGCGCCGGATCGAGCTGCCGCCGAAAGCGCCGGCTCGCCAGCGATGGCTTACGCCAGAGGAGGCGGCCAAGCTCCTACTCGCCGCTTGGCGGTTTCGCCAGCGCGAGCGGGGGGGCGCGATCGGGCGGCGCGCAAGCCAGCATGTCGCCCGGTTCATTCTGGTCGGCCTCTACACCGGCACGCGCTCGTCAGCGATCTGCGGCGCCGCGCTCGGCCCCGCGATTGGTCGGGGGCACGTCGATCTCGACCAAGGCGTTTTCTATCGACGCGAGCCGGGGACGCACGACACGATGAAGAAACAGCCGCCGGTGCGGTTACCGCCGAAGCTGCTCGGTCATATCCGGCGTTGGAAGCGGCGAGGGATTTCTCTCCGGGCGGTCGTCGAATACGAGGGCAAGCCGGTTCTGAGCGTCAAGAAAGCGTTCGCCCGCTGCGTTATTAACGCTGGCCTCAAGGGCGTTACGCCGCATACTCTGCGCCACACCGCGATCACCTGGGCGCTCCAAGGCGGGATGTCGACGTGGGACGCCTCTGACTATTTCGGGGTGAGCGAGCACATCATCAGGAGCGTCTACGGGCACCATTGCCCCGATCGCCATGTTGGTGTTGGCCAGGCGCTCCAACGCCGCGGTCGGCCGGCCTGACAGGGCGGGAACAGATAGAGGGTGTGCAACGGTGTGCAACGGTTGAGCGGAACAAAGGGCGAAAAGGCGGCGAAAATGGCGGCGAACGGAACAAAAAACGCCAATAATATCAGTGAGGCCATAGCCGCGGCCCTCGTTTACACCGAGAGGGCCGGGGGTTCGAATCCCTCACCGCCCACCAATATTATCAATGGCTTAGCGGCTATCGCGCGCTGATCCGACCGCCTTGTGCAACGGTTTGTGCAACGGTTGAGGCTCTCCGGTAGCCGCCGGCGCTGATTTTCCGCCGCCGCTCAGCCCCGCCGCTCGCCTGAACGCTCGCCCGAATGCCGTCCTCGTGGGCCGCCTTGGTGATTGAAGGTAGTCCATTTGGACCACCTTCGTATCGGTTCGCCCAGGCTTCATCTTTGGCGCCTCGGCGTTGCCCCCCCCCTTGACAGAAGTTGCTTTATTGCCAACGCTACGCCTGGCGAAGGAGACCCTCCCATGTCTGACCGCCCCGGGCTCGGCGACGCGCCGATCGAGACGCAATTCCGCGAGACCATGAACCGCGTCGCCGGCGCGCTCGACGAGGCCTTCAACGGCGGCGCCAAGGGCGCGGATCGCAAGGTCGGCTTCGTGCTGCTGGTCTTCCCGTTCGGCGAGCATGAGGGCCGCTGTAACTACATCTCCAACGGCGCCGACCGACGCGACGTCGCAACGATGCTCAAGGAGCAAGCCAAACGCTTTGAAGGCCAGCCGGACATGGAGGGCCACGCATGACCGTCTCGCTTCCCGAGCTGCCGCCGCGCATCGCCCGACTGCCGAAAGATGAACGCGGCTATCCGGTCCCGGCCTTTATCGAGTGGATGCGCGACGGGAAGCCGGCGGCGATCGGTGCGCCTGGCGCGCAACCTGACTTCCGCTACATGAGGCCCGGCTTCCGCGCCCGGGCGTTCAGCCAAGGCCTATGTTGGGTTTGCGGCGACAGGCTCGGCGCGCATCGGGTCTATGTGATCGGGCCGATGTGCGTCGTGAACCGCAGCACCATGGAGCCCGCCAACCATCGCGCATGCGCCGAGTTCGCCGCCAAGGCCTGTCCGTTTTTGGTCCGGCCTCGGATGCGGCGGATCGGCTTTGACGCGGACGAGGGGCATGACGCCGCCGGCCGCCTGCTTGAGCGCAATCCCGGTTGCGTTTGTCTGTACGAGACGCGCGAGGCCAAGCCCTTCGACGTCGGCAACGGTTGGCTGATCCGCCTCGGCAAGCCCGATCGCGTCGATTGGTGGGCGCAAGGGCGTCAGGCGACCCGGGCCGAGATCATGGCCTCGATCGACAGCGGATATCCGTTCTTGCTCGAACAAGCGATGAAAGAGGGCCAGGATTCGGTCGATGAGCTGACCCGGATGACCTTCAACGCGCTTAAGCTGCTGCCCGCGGCATGAACCGTGACTACGCAGAAACGCCGGCCGGCGCCGCAGATCGCCCGCCATGGCGAAGGCCCCGGCTATTGGATGAACGAAACGAGCGGCGTGCTCCGGCCGGCGGTCGAGGCCTATCTCATGCATGACGAAATGACGCCCGGCGAGATTGCGGCGATGCGCGCCTATCTCCGCCAGTGGATCATGCACCCCGGCTGGCTGGGGCCAGGCGTCGAAGAACTTCGGCGCGGGATTGACGGACTGACCTCGCGCCAGGCGATCGAGCGCTGGCTCGACCGCGCGCTCAGCGAAAATATCGATCCGCTATGAGCGACGACCTCGCTCCCCTTCCCGGCTTCGATTGGAGCCGCGTCACATGGGGCCGTCCCGACAGTCCTGTCTCGGCGCTGTGTTCATACTGCTCCGCCGCGATCCGCGAGGATGACGTTCCGCTGAGGGTCTGGAACGCGCAGGGCTTCGCCGCGCAGTTCTGCGACGCATGTCAAAGGCGCTGGTGGGGAATGACCTCATGAGCGACGACGTGTTCGAAATCGTGATCATCCAGGCCGAGGCGGCGAAGCGCGGCGTGCTCACCATCTGGACGGTCTATGAGCGGCCAAAGGACTATCCGATCGGCTGGATCGCTCGGATGTTCGAGATCAGCGGCGCCGGCCCCAAGCCTACCGGGCGCGTCATCAAGTGCGCCGCGTTGCAGCCGATCCGCGAGAAGCTGATTCGCGCCGGGCTCACCTGCTTGCCGCGCCAGGAGGGCGACGAGCCGCAGATCGTGGAAAGTTGGATTTAATGAGCTGGCTACGACGTCGACGGAAGGAGCCGCGGTCAAAGACGGCGGCTAAGCCGGACGCCCTGATCGTCATGCGGCTTGTCGATATGCATCGGAACCACCCGGCGCAGGACAATTCGCACGCGTGCTCGAAATGCGGGAGCGTGGTCGGGATTTATCCGTCCGGCCAGCGGGCTCTGCGCGACAATCCCGGCCTGCCGATCATCTGTATCCGGTGCGCGACCAAAGAGCCGCCGCCGGACGGCATGCGGCCGGCCGGATCGATCGAGGAGGTCATTCAGGAAATGCGTGACAGCGCCGACGTCAAGAGAGGCTGACCCGGTGAGAACCCGCCGCGTCGATCAGGGGCCATGTCTCAATTGCGGCCGGACGTTGACCGCCGCGAGCGCGCGGCATGACCACGCGCCGGCCAAGGGCGCGATCATGGTGTGCGCGTATTGCTCGCACGTCATGGAATGGACCGGCGAGCGCCTGACTGAGCTGTCTGACGAGGCGCTTGAAGCGATCGCCGGCGATCCGGAGCTGGTTGGCCTCGTCAACGTCACCGGCCTCTTTCAGCGCTGGCTTGCGAAAAAAGGGAGGGTTCGCCCATGAACGATCAACTCCGCCGCGCGATGGCGGCCGTCGATATCGACGCGATCGACATCGAGGCTCAACGCATCGGCCGAGAGGCGGTCTCGGCCGCGCTGGTGGTGACGGAGAGCGAGGAGGAGACGCGCCGGCGCGAGGACGAGGCCCGCGCCAAGGCGGAGGCGGAGGCGCAGCGCCAGCGCGATCTCGACGCGGCGCTCGCCGACACGATCGAGGCGGTCGCCCGCCATCGCGCCCGGCTCGGCCGCAAGACCTGTTCGACGCATGACGGCGCGACCATCCGTAAGATTTTCGAGCTGCTGCGCGGCCTGACGCCGGGGACGGACGAATGACCCGGGCCTGGAAATACGACGGCAGCATTGACCGCTTTCCGCTCAAGCCCGGCGAGCTGTGGGAGTGCGGGCTCGGCCGGGTCATGGTCGGCGACATCTATGCAGGGTTGCCGGATTTCATGACGGCCGGCGATTGCGTGTTCGTCGATCCGCCCTACAACGCCGCGCTGGAAAACGGCTTCCGCACCAAGGCCAAGCTGCCACCGAACCCGGACGGCTTCGGCCGGTTTCTCGACGCGCTGTTCGGCCGCATCGACGCGATCAGGCCTCAGACTTGCTTCGTGGAGATCGGCAAGCAGCATGTCGAGGATGTCGTCGCCCGGCTTGAGCGTCGTTTCGCCACGGTCGAGAGTTGGACGGCGACGTACTACAAGCGCAACCCATGTTTCGTCGTGCGCGGCGGGGCCGGGCCCTCCGCGTTCAATTACGCCGGGCTGGACGAGCAGGACATCATCAGCCTGATTTGCGAGCGCGAGCCGTTCACGAGGATCGCCGACCCGTGCATGGGCCGCGGCGCGGTCGGGCTCGCCGCCTACAAGGCCGGCCGGTCGTTCTGCGGGACGGAGCTGAATCCCGCCCGGCTGGCGGTGCTGGTCCGCCGCATCCATGATCTTGGCGGCGCCTGGCGGGTCGGCGGCGTCGCCTATGAGCCGCCGGCATGAGGCGCGCGGCGTTCATGGCGACGCCGCTGGTCGCGACCGCGTTCGCCGCAACCTGGCTCGCCGCGGCCTTCCCGGCGGCGGCGGCGCATTGTCCGCACGGCCAGCTGTACCGCGTCCATCTGCGCCGGTGCGTCGCCCTGGGCTCGCCCTTGGCTTTGGCTTACGAACGGCCCCCGCGTCCGGTCCTGCTAAGGCTGCTGCCCCCCGCCCCGCCGGCTCGCCCGGCGCCGGCGGCCGAGCCGGCGCTGATCCTGCCGGCGCTCGACCGTGAATGGCGGGAGGCCTGGCCGCTGGTCGAGTGGCCGAAATGACGGCTGGCCTCCAAAAGCCTCACAGCGGCCCGCTGACGGGCCTCGGGCTCGCGAGGCTGTGGCACAGCGGCCGAACGCCCGGCGCGGCTCTCCGCTTAGCCCTGCGTCAGGACGACGGCGTTTGGCCGGCCGGCGCCGGAGCGCGGGACAGCCTGCCCTATCTCTGGTAAAGATTGGCCGATGATCGACCTTAGCCGCCTTACCTTCAAATTCGCGAAGACGATGCCGGAGATTCCGCATTTCTACGTCGTGCGGACGCCGGAAAACGAGGCCGACTTCGTTGAGCTGTTCCACACCATCAGGCGCGACGGCGTAGACGAGAAATGGGGCCGGCGGACTTTCCGCTATTGGTACGCCGGCGACAGCTGGAAATACTGGGCCATGCCCGACGATCTGCCGCGCTGCCAGGTCATCAATCGGGCCAAGGTTGACGATGACCCAAAACTACTTGACGAAATCCGTCTTTGAGGCGGCGCAAGAGCGCATCGGCTTCGTCTACGACCATTGCGACGACGTGATCGTGTCGATGAGCGGCGGCAAGGATTCGACCGTCCTCTTCGAGCTGACGCGAGTGATCGCCGCCGAGCGCGGGCGCCTGCCGCTCAAGGTGTTCTGGCTCGATCAAGAGGCGGAATGGAAGGCGACCGAGCTTTACATGGCCGCGGTCATGCGCGCTCCCGACGTGCGGCCGTTCTGGTTCCAAATCCCCTTCCGGCTGTCGAATAGCCTGTCGTTCGCCGACAACTTCCTCAATTGCTGGGCTGAGGCCGATCGGGCGAAGTGGATTCGCGAGCAAGACCCGCTCTCGATCAAGGTTAACCCGCTCCCGGCCTATGACCGGTTTCATGACCTGGTGGAGCGCCTGCCGTCACAATGCGATTGTGTTGGCAAGCAACACGTCGGCGTGCTGGTCGGAATGCGAGCGATGGAGAGCTCTAACCGGCGCTTGCAGACCACCGAGCATGCGCCGCATTTCAAGGGGATCACCTGGTGTCGGAAGCCGATCGCCAATACGCGGGTGTTCTGGCCGCTCTACGACTGGCTGGATCGCGACGTGTGGACGGCGATCGCCAATCACGACTGGCCCTACAACCGGATTTATGACGCCTTCTACAAATACGGCAAGGTTGGCCGAGAGATGCGGGTCTCGGCGCTCATTCATGAAACCGCCTGGCATTCGATCGAGCAGCTGCAGGAGGCGGAGCCGGAGATGTACAACCGCTATCTGACGCGGGTGGAAGGGGTGAACTGCTTTAACCACTTCGAGCGCCAGATCATGCCGGACAAGCTGCCGGCCCACTTCGCCGACTGGCGCGAATATCGCGACTATCTGTTGGAGAACCTGACCGAGCCGCAGCACCGCGAGCGCTTCCGCCGGCGATGGGCGAATCAGAACGAGGAGCGCTGGCATAAGGTCCACGTGCGCGAGATCATGGTCAACGATCTCGACGGCACGCTCAACGGCAACGCCCGGACCCGCTTCAAGATGGAGGAGCGGCGCCGGCCCGGCGGGCTCTATGAGCAGCGCAAACAGGCGCGCCGGCTCGCCAGGATCGCCGCCGGAGACGAGTAACGCCCCAAATGACAAGTAATGCGCTGGCTAAATATCTCGCGCCGCCGCCCCCGGAGGTCGCCGCCATCAATCCGATCGCCCGTGTTCTTTGGGTGCCGATCGAAAAGGTGTTCGCCAACGACTACAATCCGAACAGCGTCGCGCTGATGGAGATGCGGCTGCTCTACGTCTCGATCAAGCACGACGGCTACACGCAGCCGGCCGTCACCATCTATGACGCCAAGCGCGACCGCTTTGTGATCGTCGATGGCTTCCATCGCTACTCGATCATGAAGCGCTATCCGGACATGCTCGCCAGGAACCACGGCTTGTTGCCGATCGTGGTCATCGACAAGGGCGTGAATGACCGGATGGCGAGCACGATCCGCCACAACCGGGCGCGCGGCAAACATTCGATCGACGGGATGAGCGCGCTGGTGGTCGAGATGCTGGCGAACGGGTGGAGCGACCGGCGGGTGTGCGAGGAATTGGGGCTCGAGAAGCAAGAGCTGATCCGCCTCAAGCATATCACCGGCTACGCCAAGTTTTTCGCCGGCGGCGACTATTCGCCGGCGATGGAGACCAACCGGCAGATCGAGGAACGGCTCAAATACGAGGGAGAGGCGGCGGAGGGCGAGGAGTAGCGGCGATGGATTGGAAGAAGGGCGCCGCGCTCAGCGGCGATCAGACCGGCCATCCGATCTTGTGGCACGCGACGCTCGCCGAGCTTGGCTATGGCGAGGTCGTCGCCCTGCCGGAACTCGGCCGGCAATGGTTCGTCGATTTTTGGGGTGACGACAAGGCGTCGATCCGCCTGAAAACCTTCGGCCACAAGGCGGGCAAGGAAGGCACCAGCCCGCATTTCCTGTGTACGCGCGGCGGCTATCCTATGCACACTGATCCCGGCGCCACCCGCTACGCGCTGCAAATCCAGCTTCACAATGACGGCTTCATCGTCCACGGCCTTGAGGACGACCTGGCGGCGATGCCGCTGTTCTCGCCCGGCTTGGTGATCGTCCTCGACACCTGGTCGCCGCACCAGGTCGCGCGCGATCTCCGCCTTCCTCAGACCGGCCCCAACAAGCTCTTGGTCGGCTTCGACCGCGCCGAGTATCCGAACGTCGAGGCCGAGCTGCCGAAGCTCATCGAGCATATTCCGATGCTCGCCTATCAGATCGGGCGGGCCGCGTGATGGTTGAGATCATCAACGAGCTGGTGCTGGTCGAGACGCGGCGGATCAAGCCCTACCACCGCAACCCGCGCAAGAATGACGCGACGGTCGAGAAGCTGGTCGAGCTGATCCCCAAAGTCGGCTTCAACGTGCCGCTGGTGCTCGACCGCAACAACGTCATCGTCAAAGGCCACACCCGCTGGAAAGCGGCGGTGCGGCTCAAGATGGCGCAGATTCCATGCGTCTACACCGACGCCGACGAGGAGACGATCAAGCTCGATCGCCTCGCCGACAACAGGGTGCAGGAGTTCTCGACCTGGGATCAGGAATTGCTTGGGGGCGAACTGGCGTCGCTCAATCTCGACTACGCCTTCGATCTCGGCACGCTCGATTTCGTGCTGGCGGACAATCGCCGCAGGCCGCCGGGCGTGACGGGCGAGCCGGCCGCGCCGGGCGCCGAGGCGCCGGGCGAAAGCGGATTGGCGGCGGGCGAGCGCGAGGACGACAGGCCGTTCATCAGCGAGGATGACGTGCGGGCTACCGCCTCGTTGCCGATCAACGAATATACCGAGGTCACGTGCAATAAATGCGGTAATCGCATGTACGTCCGCAAGGGTAGCCAAGCCGCATAAAAAAATCGCCGCCGGCGAGCGAAGCCAGCGGCGATTCCGATCCTTCAGAGAACCAATGCCCGCTCGGTTTCTATCCGAACCCCTTCACGCGGGCAAGGCGAGCATCATGTCCCAGGGGGCCGGGTCTGCGGCGGCCGTCCGGCGATCCCGCCGGCCGGGAGCTTGTCCTTCACCTTCTGAAACGCTTCCTTCGCCGCCTCATGATCGATCACGACCCAGACCAGCTTGGAGACATGCCGGCTGACGAACACATACGCCAGGGCGAGGGACTTGCCTGAGAAATCAGGCAGCTCCGGACGGACCGGCGGCCAAATACCTTCTTCACCGCCGGCGCCGGGAGGAATCGGGACCATCGGGAATTCCGGGGTGGGGGGAATTGGCAACCCGACGCCTGGCTCAAGCCATGGCGGCAGCGGCGGCCATTCATCGCGCGGCGGCAGATGCGGCGGCAACCCGTGGCCTGGACGGCCTCCTGGCCCCCAGATGCCTTCGTCCCCTGGAACCCAAGGATGTTCCGGCGTTCCGGGCAGGCCTGTTTCAGGCCTCCATTCCGGCAAGTCGGGCCTTTCGAGCGCGCGCACCGAAATCGGCGCGTCGGAGCTGACGACATATTTTGGCATGTTTTCCTCCTTGGGTTGGTGGACGCGCAACCCATACGCGATTCCCGTGACAGGTTGACGTTTAATCTTTCGCGCCGTTCTCCGGCGGCGCCGCATGACCGTTCGCGCCGTTGATCGTGCGGCCGAGCCAATGCGCGCACACCGCGCCGAAACCGGCGGTGAGGCCGCCGACAACGGCCGGGGTCACTTCGTCGGTCGGGATGGTGAAGATCAGGCAATAGGCGACCGTGCCGGCGAATGAAATCACGATGAGGATCGAGAGGGTGAGGACGCCCTTGGATTGATCGAAGCGGCTGGCGACGATGACCAGGATCGCGGTGAACAGCACGGCGAAGCCGACGCCGGTCGCCACCGGGAACGGCGCGAGCGAGGTCTGCGGCGGCGGATTGACGACCTGGCCGGCGTCCATGGCTCACCCCTTCGCTTTCCACTTGAGATAGGCCGCGTGCATCTTCTGGTCGTACTTGTTGGCGGCGTAGCCGGGGCCGTTGTAGCCGCGGGCGAAGGCCGCCCAATTCTTGCTGCGGAGCGCGCCGTCCAGCTTGTTGGTTTTGATGAAGCTGACGAAGGCGTCGAGATGCGCGCTCGCGCCCGAATTCATCGCGTCGACAAAGCCTTTGATGGTGTCGTGGCCGGCCGCCTTGTGGTTCGTCCCGAGGATCTGGAACGTGCCCCAGCTCGCCGCCTTGTGCGCCGCGTCCCAATCGAGCTTGGCGGCGTCTTCGATGCGCTCGTGCTGGTGCGCGCCGGTCGCGCCATAGAGCGAGCGGTCCCATTTGGCCGAGCTCAGCTTCGCGCCGCGGCGGTCCTTGGCGGCGGCGTGCTTGCCCTTGGTCTGCGCATGGAAAACGTGGGCCTCGTAAAGCACCGCCGGGCGGCCATCCGGCAAAAAGCCTTGTCCCGCCGCCTCCACTTCGGCGACCGCGCGGATGGCGGCGATCTCAACGTTCAGCTCCTTCGCGGCGCGCGCGAAGTCGGCGTCAGTCAACGTGGCGCTCATGGCGAATTTCCTCGGGGAAGGGGTTCCCGGCCGGACAGGCGGGTGGGAGGAGAGCGGCCCGCCGGCCGGGAGAGAACGGCCTGCGGAGGGCCGTTCGTTCAGTGAGCGCCGGCTTTAGCCGCCGGCGTTGGCTTCGGCGTCGGGGTTCCCGGACCTGCGTTGGGCTGATTGCCCTCCTCGAGCCAAGCCAGATAGTCGCGATAATCCGTGTTGTCGGGGTCGGCCGGGATGAACGCGCCGTCTTCGTCGCGGATGATAGTCTGCGGGTCGGGCGTCAGTGAATAAGCCATCGCGATCACATCTCGGCGTTGAGCCCGTAAGTCCAACCGAGCGCAAAACAGTCGCCGGCGCCCGTTGATTGAATGGAAAAGCGTGCGCCATGGATAGCAATAGTGAGAATCGCCGGGAATCCAGCGGCGAGAAGGTTGCTGCTGCCGGCGGCGATGAGCGCGAAGGTCGGCGCCACGCGCATGGTCGGATAATTTAAGGAGGACTCGCTGGTCTGATTGGCGGCAAAAGCGGGAAACCGGTGAGTAGCGGCTATCGTCTGATAGTACCGCTGACAATCGAGCAGGCTTTGGCCGTATGACCTGAAATCGAACGGCGACGCCTCGGTCGCCAGTTCAAGCTGGACCTCGCTCAGCCGAAGCTCCGCGCCGGCGATCGAGATCAGCGACGCTGCGCCGGCGACGCCGATCAGATTACCGTTGTTCCAGCCGACCGGCCCCCTAACCGATGCGCCGGCGCCGAGATCAAAGTTTAGAATCGCGCCGGCGTCGATGACCGAGGGCGGGAACCAGGCTCCAGTCACGTCGCCAGGAATAGGAATTTCGATTCGATGAAATTCGTTCGGCGTCGGCACGTCGAAAGTAAACAGAAACGAACGGGTTCCCGCTCCATTCCTCAGCGCGCCCGAATAAGCGCCAGCGACGCTCGCAAGGGCCAAGAATGACAAGGTGAGCGGACGCGCGTTAGCGGTGCCCCATTGCCAATCAAGCATGCTGATCGCTTCGATGCGATGCAACAGCGAGTAGCCTTCGCCCGGCGCGGCCACGTTGGCGCCGGCTGAAGTAAGGGTCATGCCAGCGACGGCGGGCGTCGCGCCGGCGTTCCAATAGCTGAGCGTGGTGAATCGGTTCGGCTGGGGCGAGCCCACGGCCCAACGATCGGCGACGAATTGCTGATTGGTCGGCGCGACGACCGTTCGGCCGTGATATTGGTTAACCTGAAAATCGCCGTTCATGATGCGGTTGCGTCCGCCGAACGGCCCCGCCGGGCCTCGCGGCCCCGCCGGCCCGATCAAGCCTTGCAGCCCTTGCTCGCCTCGCTCGCCTTGCGGCCCAGGCGCGCCGGGTACGCCTTGGATTCCGGGCGGGCCTTGCGGCCCTGCCGGCCCTTCCGGGCCGACTTCACCTTGCGGCCCCTGCGGCCCTTGAGGATCGCCGGGTTCGCCCTTCTCGCCTTGCGGGCCTTGCGGGCCTTCCGGCCCCTCGGGGCCCATCGGCCCGGGCGGTCCAGGGTCGCCGCGATCGCCCTTGTCGCCGTCGGCCGGGCCGCGCGGACCTTCTGGCCCCGGCGGCCCCATCGGCCCTTGGACGCCGGGCACGCCGGCGACGGTGAGCGACCAATTGCTATACAGACCGGCGCCGCCGATCAGATCGGCGAGGATCACGAGCTCGTTGGTGGTCGGGTCGTAGCTGACGACATTGCCTTCAAACCCGACGTTCGGCTGATCGAGGACGGCGGCGCGCAGCCGCATCCCAGGCATGAAGCCGAGATTGAATTGCTCCATGACGAAGGTGCGCTCGCCGAGCGCGATCTCGACCTCGCTCAACGATGTGCCGGCGATGATCGGCCCATGCGGCGCATAGGGCGCGGCGAACACCGCCGCGCCTGGCGGACTGAGCGCGCCGGGGATGACCTGCTTGATGGTCACCGAGTGATCCCTTCGAGAACAGTCAAGTCGATGGTCAAGGCGACGCGCTCGAAATTGGCGTCGCGAGCGAGGATGTCGCCGACATAGCGGCCGGCCCAAATGCCGCGCATGACCTGTTCACGGACGAAGAAAATCAAATGTCCGACGTTGGGCGGCGCGCCGATCGACAGGCCGCCGTCGCGGGTCGAGGCCGCCAGCACGATCTCATGCACTTCCGGCTGGCGGCGGATGTGCATCTCGAAATCGAGGCCGCGCAGGTCAAGCTGCTCAGGCGGATCGGTGTCGCTGACCACATAGACCAGCGAATCGATCCAATCTTCGTTGTTCGCGACCTCGATCACGAGATGCGCCAGCGGCAGGGCGAGGACGTTGGTCAGCATCAGCCCTTGAAGCCCTGCGGCGCGTTAGCCGCCAGCCATTGCGCGTCGAGCGATACGGTCGGCGGCGAGCCGGGATTCATTTTCGCGGCGAGCTTCGACGGCGGAACGTCTTTGATCACGACCATGCCCGGACTGTATGCGGAGAGATCAATCGAGACGTTGTCCTCATAGGTGGCGACCGCGTGAACGCTGGTCGATCCGATCTCAGATTGTCGAATAATGACTTGCATGGGGAACTCCGGGCGGCAGCGACGGCATCGGCGATCCGATCGGCGGCCCTGGATCGGTCGCGGTGACAGCGGCGATGAGCGAGTTGAGATTGTCGATGGTGTTGAACGGCGGATTCGTCGGCCCGATGTTCGCGGGGATGACGGCGATCATATTCGACCCAAAATGGGCGGTCATATCGAAGCCTCCGCCGTTGCTGGTGGAGCGGCACCAATACATCTGGACGCCGGTGTTATTCTGCGAACCCCAGCCGGCGGCGCCATTAGCCTCCGCCGTCGAATGATCGGCCCACACCGACGAGAACTCGGCGAAATAGCCGCTCGACGAATTGCCGAACGCGCCGCAGCGCCGATACCACCCCGAAGCGCCGGCGTCCTGGAATCCGGTTAGCGTGTTGGCGCAGGCGTAGCACCATTCGCAATAGAGCCCGCCGGAATTTGAGAAGCCCATCTGCGAGCCCCAGACCGCGACGTTGCGCGCCATCAGCGCCCCGCCGCGCCCGCACGCGACGCCGTTCTGATCCCAGCCGCTCGGCACGTCATTTGGTCGTCGCTCGCCGACGATCAGCAAATCCGCGACCAATGGCTGGCCCGCGCCGAGATTGGCGACGCCGTTCCATCGCTGCCCGGCTTGAAATTCCAGGCCCGGCGGCCGGTCCGGCATGGTGATTTCGGTGCCGTAGCGGGTGCGCAGCATATCGAGATTGGATCGTGCGTCCTGATCACGTTGCTCCGGAGAGCTGCCGCTGATCGCGAAGTCGCCGCGCAAAGGCGCGGAGCTTCGCATCGTGCCGCGGACGCACAGCCGGTCGCCGCTCGGATGCGAGATATTGAGCGGCCCGGCAAAGACGCCGATGGCGAGCTGCAACGTGACGTAGCCTTCGGCGCCGATGGTCTTGCGCCGGATCGCCTGCATCGCGTTGTCGAAGCTCGTGAACTGCTGCCCCGGCCCGACCGTATAAGTCACCGAGGCGTTGATCTCGGCGTTTGGCGGGAAGCGCAGGGCGGCGCCGTCATAGAAGAACTGAACCACGTCGCCGGCGGCGATGTCGCCTTGCAACATGATGCCGCCGCCGTTCGGCAAGAGATTGATCGGCTGAAGGTCGTCGATCTCCATCCGGGTCGCGCCCGGCGCGGTGTTGGCGACTCGCACGGCGACGATGTTGCCGGCGACAAGCGACGTGATCGGCGGGGTGAACTTGGCGATGATCCGCCCCGGTTCGGTGGACAGGTCCTCGGTGTAAGGGACGTTGACGCCGATAAAGACGTTATCGCCGCCGGCGCCGCCGCCGAAATTCGACAGCTGAAACACTGCGCCGTCGAACACCAGGGTCGCGATGCAGCCAGCCGGCAGCTCGCCGTCGCCGACCTCAGCGCCGTTCATCTTGCGGATCGATCGAGCGCCCGCCCCGGCGTTAATGCTGCATCGGTCGTTGTTGGTCTGCCGCACCCGGACGCGGAGGGTGAGGCCTTGGGTGTACTCGGTCAGCGGCGGGTCAAAGGCGACGACGAGATTGTTCTGGCTCCCGGTGTCGATCGCGTAATTGATCCGCTGCGAGCGCGTCGCCTCGGCGAGCTGCTGCAAGTTGGTCTCGGACGGGGTGAAGCCGCTCTTTTCGATCAGCGCGACGATCTCGCGCTGCGGATGCTCCATCATCGCCGCCGGCGGAATGCTCCCCTGCCGGCCGATGGTCGGATCGCCGTTGACGTACGGCGCGTTCGGGTCGGTGGTGCCCCAGGGCGGAACGTATCTCATGGCGTGCCCTCCATGGGGTCTCCAAAGCCGAGCGACGAATAGTCAAAGACGAGCCAGGTGTGCGCTGGCTTCCAGCGCATCAACAGGCATTGGACGGCCAGCGGCGAGCGGAACTCAAGGTGATGGTCGACGCCGGCCTGGCCGGCCGAGGCGCGGAACCAGGTCAGGCCTTGATTGCCGACTTGAGCTGTCCACACGAAGCGATTTTCCGGCGCCCCCACGTACCAGCGAAACCTCTCATCTGGGCTCGGCCGGGTGTCGCCGGCCCGCGAGACGCCGGCCATGAACGGCGCCCATTCGTGGATGACGACGCGGAAACCCAGCCAGGCCATCAGGTCGATGAAGTATGGCCGCGATTGTCCGCCTTGCCAGGTGATCTTGGTGACCAGCATGCGCTGGCGCTCGCCGATCGTCGTCGCCTCGGGGAAGCACTCGTCGGGCAGGCCGAAAGCGCGCTCCCATTCCGGCAGAAGCTCGACGGTCTTCGACGGGTCGCTTTCGCGCTCAAGGAGATCAGCGGCGCGGCTGTCGACATGGCCCCAATAGCGCGCCAGGCCGGCGCACACCCGAATCAGCAGCCGGCGGCGGTCGCGTTTCCACACCTGACCGCGCGGCAAGAGCGAAAGGAAGGCCGCCACGTAATCGTCGGCCGACCGCCGCACGAATCGATCGAGCGGAACCGGCAGGAGGCCGGCGGGCTTAGTCGCCATAGAGGATGTTCCCCAGGACGGGCATATGGCCGGGCGAGGGCATAAAATCGTCGTTCGGGTTGCCGAGCGAGAATGACGCCACGCCGGCCGCGTTCATGATCGCGTAGTTTTTCCAAGCGGCGAAGATGGTTTCGCCCGGCTCGGCCCGCTCTCTCAGCATCGTTTGCAGGCTCTCGCCGATCGCCGCGCGGACCGCCGGCGTATCGGGATTAAGCCGCCTGATGATCACATTGACCCGCTGGCGGATGGGCGAGACGACGAACAAGTCCTTCACCGCCACCGGCCGCACGGTGTCGAGATAGCTCGAAACGCGGTCGAGATCGTTCTGCCGGGGAAAGCCGCCTTCGCCGGCGCGCAGGTTGTCCATCATCGTTCGGACCGTGACGGTGCCCATCCCCATTTCGAGCGCCGAGCACCAGGCCCGGGTGACGCCGGGCACCGCAAGCGACCAATGCACGTAGTCGATTGAAGCCCCGCCCATCGGCGGCTGGCGGATGCGCAGCAGGAGGCGAGCGCGCAGCTCGTCGTCGCTCTCTTCGTCAACGCCGCCGTCCATGCTGACGACTCTCGCCACCCCGTCGAGGCCGGCGACGGCCGAGGCCAGGGCCAATTCAGCGCCCGGATTGAGATTGCCGGCCAGGCCTGGATCGAGCGCTCGCGCCGGCGCCAAGGTCGCCGCGCCGCCGGCGGCGAGGAACACCTGTCCGGTGGTTTCATATTCGATCGTCTGACCGCCGAAGAAGCGCGTCCCGGCCGGAACCGGCGCCCAGGTTTGCCCGGTGAGCGAGATTTGCCCCTCGGCCAGGGTCGCCATCTTGCGCCCGCGGCTTCCGTCAGCGTTGGTGAGCCACATCCGGCCATGGCGATCGAGCCATTCGCGCTCGGCGCTGTCCGGCAGCAATTGCTTGGCGAGCCAGTCGAGATATTGCAGCGCCTTGTGGCCCATCGCGCCGCTGACGTCGCTGAGCACCCGCAAGACGCTGTTCGGGATGGTCGCGTCGGCCCCGCGCGCGTTGGCGCGCACCAGGTCGCGGACCTCGATGCGGACCTGTTTGAGCGCCGGGGTAATCCAAGGCATGTCAATCGGCCCCTTCGATCAGCTCATCCCACAGGACTTGATAACGAAGCTCAATCGAGAGGTCCGGCCCACGAAAGAGCCGCACCAGCGCCTCGATCCGATCGCGGCCGGTTCGCGCCGCCTTCACCTCGAGCCGCGACGCGATCCTGAGATCAAGGAACGGCTGAAAGGCTTCGCGGATGAAATACTCGACCCGCGTTACGGTCGCGCCGCGCTGTGAGCCGGCGTCATCGATCTTGTCGCGGCGCAGCAGCCAGAGCCGCGAGCCGATCGGCCAGCCGCCCCAGATCTCCTCGGCGTCAAGATCGCCCCACCAGCCGCCGCGATCGGTCGAATCCGGGTCAGGCAGGACGTCGGTCGTCTCCGCCAGCCGATCGGTGCCGAGCGCCACGATCGCCGCGGTCGCGAGCGCTTGCCGCTCGTCGAGCGAACCGTCATCGAGTAGCGCGGCGTCGACGCTGACCGAATACGCCGGAAAAAATCTGTTCTGAACGAGCCGGATATCCATGTTACCTCGTTTGGGTCAAGGCGCGGCACGCCGGGATCAGGCAAGGCGCGTTGTGACTAGGCAAGGCAAGATGAGGCCGGCAAAACGGGGAAGCTCGCGTGGCGACGCGCGGGCTTCTCACTCCACTAGCGCGAAGACGTTCTTCGACGGCACGTTGCCCAGGCACAATACCGGCCGGAAGTCACGCCCATCGCCAGGCTTTCCGCCGAGATAGACCTTGCCGTCCTCCATATGGACGGCCGTTCCATCGGGGAGCGCAAAGGTCTGGACTTTGTTGACGCTCGAGGTGCCGCCGTCCTCGACTTCGAAATAGGCGCTCGATTCGTTCCGATAGACGGCCCGCTGCCCGGTTGGCTTTTGCTGCCCCTCAGCGCCCGCCTGGCCGCCGTCTCCGCCGCCGCCGGCCTCGGCGAGGGCGACCGCCCGCGCGCCGCCCTGCGCCGCCTCTTGGGCCTTCTGGACAATCTGCATCCGTAGCTTCTTGCCCGGATAGGTGGAGAGGAAGGAGCCGATCCCGTTCATGTGGAATTGCTGGCCGTCATCCTTGCCGCGGAACAGCGCCACGTCGCCTTTTTCCAGGCCCTTGAGCCGGTGCCGGCGATCGTCGATCGGCCCGGCGACCGGGAAGCTCCGGTTGCCGCCCATGAACGAGATGAACGTCTCGGGGCCCAGCCCTTCCTTGCCGTCCTCGCCCTTGTCGGGATCGAACGGAACGGCGGTGAAGCCGTAGCTGTGCGGGGCCTCGATCTTGCCGCGCGATTCGCCCTTCATGAACGAGCCGGCGATCTCCTGCATGAGTTTGGAATCGTCGACCGCTGAGAGGAGCGCGCGGGCGCCGCCGGCGGAATAGGCTCTAAACGAGGAGTTGGAGGGCGTGGCGCGGTGCATTTAGCCTCCTAATTCGGCAGGTAGAGCGGCGGCGGATCGGGGACGCTGGTCATCGGCGCCGCCGGCCGCGCGCTCGTTTCATAGCTGGCCGGGTCTTGTAGAACGCCGGCCCGCCCGATGTTGAAATCGGTGCTGCCGCGCAACAGGAACGGCGGCACGCACTCGAGGTTCGTGAGGGTGCCGGCGCCGCTGTCCTGGGTGAAGGTCGCCGACTGGATCGTCATTGCTTCGTCAAGCATCGCCATCGGCGACTGGATGTGAACGTTGCGGCCGACCCGCCAGAGGTCGCCGGCGCCGCGGAACCACCCTTGCACCGTTATGACCGCCTGCGCCGCCGCGCCCTCGTGCCAGATCGATTCGTTGCGGGCGCGGTCCCTGATTTCGGCCTCGCTCCACACCGGCTGCTCGGCGGTGGTCAGCAGCGGCGAATAGCGCTTCGCCGTGCCGGGGACGCTCGCCCGCTGTTGGCTCGCCTCCGCCCCGTGGTGGTCATCGCTGGCCGCGCTCTGGCCGGCCACGAGATATTCCGAATGGATGCCGTCGGTTGAAACGACGCACTGGCATTTCTCGATGTTCACGCCCTCGATCAGCCGATCCTCGACCGGGTTGCTGTGCTCGCCGATCAACAGGAAATTCCCGAGATGGTCGCTGCCGATGATGACGCCGCGCGGCCGGGCCAGGCGCTCAAGGCAATCCCACAGCTTTTCGCCAGGCTCGATTTGCAGCCGCGCGAACGGCGTGTCGTTGAGCTTGCCGATCGTTTTCACTCCGATGCCGAACGGGGCGATGATCTTGCGCGCGACCTGCTCGAAGGTCTGATCGTCATAATTGCCGGTCTCGTCGATGATCGACGATTCGGAGGCGTAGGAAGTGATTCCCTTCCCTTGGATTTGGATGGCGTGGTTGCCCGCGTCGTAGGCGACCTGGCGCACCGTCACCACGCCGACCACCGCCAAGACGCCGCCGAGATAGATCGCGCATTCGTCGCCCGGCCGGATTTGATAGGCTTGGCTGCGCTCGACCGCGGAAAAGTTGAATAGCGGCCAGGCCTCGGCGTAGCGGTGCTGGACCATGACGCTGGTCCAGTCCTCCCATTTCCGGCCGCCGATCATGATGGTGGCGACCTCGGCGGGATTGGGGACCGGCGCGAAGGGAACGCGACCGCGAGGAAAGGGCGAGTCGTTCATGAGGAGAGCGCCCGTCCGAACGGCGGCGCAAACAGCGGGTGAATGACGCCGTTTTCCTCGCGCAATTCATCGGCGCGGCTGGCGTCGGCGTAGAGGCGATAGGCGAAGACCAGGGTAGGCCCCGGCGCGTTGAACTGGAAATTGAGCATGTGCGGCAGCGGCCGTTCGGCGGTGATCAGATGTTCGACCAGCGCGGCGTGCAGCGCGGTCAGCGCCGAATAGGTCTCCTGGTCCATGTCGTCGGCGGCGATCTCCTCCATTTGGTCGAAGGCCTCGCTCATCGCCTCCTTCATGTCCTCGGCGGCCTCGCGGCTGCTGAATTCGGTGTCGGCGATCACCCGCGCCTCGGTCGCGAGCGACAGGTTGATGAGGCTGTTTTTCATCAGTCGGGCGCCGACCGTGAGCGGGCTTTGCGAGGCGACGGCGGCGCGCACGAGGGCGAGCTGCGGCAGGGTCGCGCCGTTCTTGCGGGTGAGCTCGAAAATCGCGGCCAGCGGCGGCCCGCTGCGGTCGGATTGGATGAGCGTCAGCGCATGAGCGTTGAAGTCGCCGATCGCCGTCCGCAAGTCGGCGCCGGGCCTGCCCTGCCCGGTGGTGGTGGCGAGGATCGCCTCCATCGCCAGGCGCGCGATCGGCGCGGCCTCCTCGGCGTCGGCTTTCTGCATCGCTCAAGCCGCCGGCGCGCTGAGATTGGCGATCACCCGCTGCCGCAGCGTCTCGGCCTGCGCCAGCACGCTCTCGCGGGTCGAGGGCGGCGGCGCGCCTGGCGCTTCGCCCTGCTCCACGAATTGCATGTCGAACGTGCAATAGCCGCCGAACCGGGTTTCCTCAGTCATCCGATAGCGGTCGATGGCGACGATTACCGAGGGCAAGCTCGGTAACTGCAGCCGACCGGCGCCGCCTTCGTCAAGCGCATCGCGCAACGCGTCGCGAGAGATTCGATAGTCGCGCTGATAGAGCGGCCATCGGGTGTCGACCATGAACGAGACGCAGTAACCGCGCACGGAAAAGCCAAAAGCCCGGCGGCCCATGTCTTCCGCGTAAGGTCGGTTCTTTTTCGGATACTCATGCACGACCAGGCGACGGCCGCCATCCGGGCTCATCGCCTCGACGTGAAACTCGGCGTTCTTGTAGCTCGCCGGCAGGAGCGCGTCGCGCCAGGGGTTACGGATGTCGAGGATGCGCATCTTGCCTTGACCTAGCTCGTCGAAGCGGAGAAAGCCTGCGGCGTCTCGTAGCGCGGGACCGGGCCGCCGCCGGCGGCGCCAAGCCATCCCAGACGTAGACGCCGGCGGCGGTTTAGACCGCGACCGTTGGCCCTTCCCGCGCCGGCGTCATCTGCGTCTGCCGATTGACCTCAGTCTGCTTGAACAGCCCGCCGCCCTCGGCCGCCACTTTGGTTCCGGCCGGCGCGTTGACGTCCACGGTGAGCTTGCCGGTGCCTTCGACCCGGTGACTGACCTCTCGCGCCATCGTCTGATCGAGTTCGCTGCGGTCGAGGCCGTGCGCGCGCTGAGCGTATTGCAACCGGCCGCCGGCCGATTCGTAGGGCTTGATCTGCCGGCCGCCCGGCAGGCGCGTGCCCCAATATCGCGGCTGCACGTCGGCCGGCCGCTCATAGACCTCGTGGGTGAGCCGGGTGGCTTCCGCGAGGTTCTTCGTGCCCTTCAACTGCGCGAGGAAACCGGCGTGCGAGCCGGTCAGCTCATGCTTGAGGAAGCCGGCGTTGGCCTCGTGCGACGACGGATCGAGCTGATTCTCCCGCGCCCATTTCTCGAACGCGGTGCGCCGCGGCCCGGTCCATTGCGCGTAACCGTAGCCGCCGGCGGCGCCCCCGATCGGCGCGCCCTCCTGCAACGATTTGAAGCCGGCGCTTTCGTAGCCCAGATTGCCGACCAGGCCGGCCGCCTGATCGCGGGTCAGGCCCAGGTCGTCTTGCAGCTCCCGCATCAGCATCGGCGCGCGCTCGCCGAACAGATCGCCGCGCCCGCCCCGGCCGCCGCCGCCGGCCGGCGCTGCGAAGCGGCCGGTCGCTCCGGCGCCGCCGGACGTGCCGCCGCCGCCGGCGAAAGCTCCGCCGCCGACGTCCGAGCCGTAGGGCTTCACCCCGCCGCCAGGCGCGCGCCGGTATTCATAGCGGCTCGCCATGTCGCGGCTTTCGCCGGTGAGCCCGCGGGCGCGCTCCGCCCTCGACAACGCCTGATTGCCGCCGATCGTCGAAATCCGGCCGGTTTGCGGATCGTAGCCGGAAACGAAGGTCACATGACTGCCGGTCGCGCCGGTGCGCCCGCCGGTGCGGATCGCGACGTCGCCGGGCTGCGGCGCGCCGGTGACCGCCTCGCCCCAATTGCGCCAGTTCGACGCGACCTCGGGATTCTTCGGCGGTTGGAGCCCTTGCGACTTGACCACCGAGGCGGCGAATTGCCCGCACCAGGCGCCGTTGCGCGGATAGCCGTTGTCGCGCATGAACTTGTCGAGCGCTTGCGGCCCGCCGGTGAGCGCGACCGTCCGGGCCGTCTCAAGCAGCGCCCCGGGGATATTCGGGTCGCCGGCCGGGCCTGCGGTGGCCGCCGGCGAGGCCCCGGTCTGGTTGCCGGCGTCGAGGCCGGTCGAGGGCGGCGTGGTTCCACCGCCATAGGCGCTCGCGCCCCATGATCCGCTCGCCCCGCCGCCGCGGGCGCCGCCGCCTCCGCCGGCGAAGCCGCTGATGCGCGCAGGACCGCCAGGGCCGCCGCCTGCGCCGCCATAACCTCCGCCGCCGCCGTAAGCCCCGCCGCCGCCTCCGCCGAAGCCTGGCAGGCCGCGGAGGCCCGCCATACGCACGCCGCCTCCGCCTCCGCCGGCCGGCGCTCCGCCAGGCCCGGCGATCGCCGCATTGAGCGTTTGCAGCTCCTCGGTCAGCGCCCGCATCTGCGCGTTTTGGTCTTCGCTGTTGGCGTTCAACTCCTGCATCTGGCGGTTCTGCTCGCTGATCAGCCGCCGGCCCTCGCCGCCTTGGCCGCCGCCGCCGCCCATGAACAGCTCGGCGCCCGCTTCGCCGACCAGGTAGCTGCCGCCGCCGGTCACCGAGCCGCCCGCTTGCCGCTTCCACGCCCCGCCGGCTTGCCATGGCGCCGGCTCGCCCGGATCTTCGAGGCCGAGCATGCCGCGCAGGCGGGTCCGCATCGTGTGCCCTTGCTCGGCGTCTTTGACCGCCATCTTGAGGCCGGCCATGAGGCCATAAGTCCCCATGTGCTTGACCATCAGCTTGAGCAGCCAATTCGGCAGGATCGCCCCGCTCTGCCCGGGCGCGAACAACTCCGGCCCCGCCTCGCCGACGAGGCCCATCTCGCCGGCGCCGATCATTCCGCCGGTTTGGAACTGCGGCACCGGGATCGCCGCCGCCGCCTCAAGACCGGTTGGAGCGCCGCCGCCCCTCAGTTTGTTCCAGGCCGAGCCAAGCGCCCGCCGCGTGGCGCCGCCCGCGCCGCCGCCTTCCGTCGTGCCAGCGGCGTAGCTGAGCGCCTCCGCCGTCTTTTGCGCGCCCGCCCCGACAACGCGCCCGATAGTTTTCAACCATTCCGGCGGCTCAAACGAGCGTAGCGCTTCGACCGCCGCCTGAATCTCGCTGGCCACATCCCTGAGCACATCGGCAAAGCCCCTGAGCACAAAAGTGACCGCAGGCGTCGCCAGCGCCGAGACCGAATCGCTGATCACGCCCCAGCTCTGACCGATCTGCGTCGTCACCTCGACCAGCTTCTCCGATTGAGCGATGCGGGCCGTCATCATCGCTTCCATCGCCGGCGTGACGCTGGCGATCTCGCCGCGCAATTGCGCCAGGTCAGGCATCCCGAACGCTTCGGCGAACCGCTGCCGCGCCTCCGCCGCGCGGGTCGACGACTTGGTGCGCTCCAAGACGTTGGCGTAAACGTTGTCGAGCGCTTCGCGCACCCGAGTGGCGAACGCCGCCGGATTGTTGGCGACCCGGCCGAGATCGCCGAGCAGCATTTCCATGGCCTGCCGGTCATCGCCTTGCAGGCCGCGCAGCAGGTTTTGCCGCAGCTCGCTATTGACCCGGCTGATATCGGCCATCGCATGAGCGAGGCCGGCGATGTTCGATTGCGCCCGATCGGCGGCGACGCCGGAGCGCTGCAAGGCTTCGGACATTTCCCGAATCTGCGCCGCGCCGATCCCGGTCTGGCGCGCCAGGTTGCCGAGCTGCTGCATCCCCCGCGCGTATTCGTTGAGGCCCGCTACGCCCTTCACCACCGCAACGCCCAGCGCCACCACGCCGGCGGTCGCCAGGCCGAGCGATTTGGCGACGTTCAACGCGGCGGCGCTGCCGCCCTCAAAGCCGGTCGCCAGGCCCTTCATCTGTTCGGTTAGCTCGGCGGTCCTGGCCTTGAGCCGTTCCATGCCCAAGCCCGCCGGCCCGCCGCCAAGGCTGGCGAGCGAGCCGCGAATCTTCTCGAGCTGGCTTGTCACGTTGTCGACAAGCGAAACGTTGAGGCGCAGCGACTCGTATTCGGTAGCCACGATTCCGTTGCCCCGTTAAGCTCGGCGCGCCCTAGCAGGCAGGCCGCCGCCGGCCCTGCGACGTATGATACCCAGATAACGTGTGCCGGTTCTTAGTCGCCATCGCTCGCGCGTTTCGGCCGCAGCGCCCTATGCCGTTTCTGTCCTGGTGGCCGACGAACGAAGAACACGCGTTCCGCGCCCAAGCGCCCCCAATGCCAGCCGGGACCGCCGGTCGCCCGCACGTAAGTGTCGAACCCGAACGGGGAGGCGAGCCAATCGATCAAGCGAACAAGCGGCCAGGGAATCATCGGCCTTAATCCTCGTCGGCGCTCTCTGAGCGCAGCAGGCGCGAGAGCTGGATGGTGCGTTCCATGTGGACGCGAACCTCGCTCAACGGCATGCTGAGGAACACGTCCGGGCTCTGCCGATAGAAGCGCGCGAGGCGATAGCTATCGAGGACAATGTTGTCGTCCTCGCCGATCACCATGCCGCTGGATCGGGTAGAAAAAAACCGCGCAGCCGATAGGCGCACGAGTTCCAGTCGCGCGGGTCAAGCTGCTCGACGAACGGCAAGAGCACGCCGGACAGGCTCGAGATGATCATGGTCATCTTGCGCTCGTCGATGATGACGTCGCCGTCCTGATTGATCCGCACCGGGTTGCCGTAGCGATTGATATCGCCCCCGGTCGGCTCGCGGAACGTTAGCTCGTTGATCGGCTCGTTCTTGTTGTTGCGCGTCGGCTTGTGCAGCAGCTTGACGGTGATCGGCCAGGTCTCGGCGGGCGGCTCCTGCGTCGCGGCCGGTCCTTCGGCCGGCGGCGGCGGCTCCGGCTCGCGGCGGCGCGGCGGCTCCTGGCGTTCGGCGCGCGGCGGCTCCTGGCGTTCGGCGCGCGCCAGCTTGCCAGAGCCGGTCCGCGGCGGCTCAGCCGGCCGCGTTTCGCGCAGATAGGCCTCGCGCTCGCCGGCCATGGGATCGTCGTTGATGCCCGGCGCGCCCGGCGCCAGGAAGCCTTCGCGGACCTCGTTCAAAGCGCAATCTCCTCACAGTAGAGGCCTTCCCAACGGACCCGCACCTGGCCGTCGCGGCTGTTATTCTCGAAGCCCGCCCGGCACGTCGCCTGCACGAGGGTGTATTGCATGCCATTTGCGAGCTGGGCGACCACCGTCGAGTCGGTTTGCGCCTCCAAGTCCTCAAGCAGCAGGCCGCGGGTGGTGGAGATGTCGCCCTCGATGTAGGGCACCCGCGGCAATTCCTGATAGCCATGGACGCCATCCTGGCCGGCGATCATCGTTCGCTCGACGGCGCTCGATGAGACCGTGAAGTTGCCGCGAAGCGGATATTGGTCGCCATCGACGAACACGAAGGCGATCCCAGCGAAGCGCTGAGCCATCGACGTTTCCTTTCAGGGTTAGCCGCCGCGCGCCGGCGGCGGTACTCAGGCCGCGATCGCCAGGTCGGAATCGACGCCGCGATCGTATTGCAGGCGGAACTGCGCCAGCACGGCGAACAGCCGCAGCTGGTTCACGAGGTCTGGCGGATAGAGGACGTTCAGCCGGTTCGCGTTATTCGAATCGCGCTCGACCAACAGATGCTTCTTGAAGTTGCGGGTGTCCTCGACCAGGCCGTTGAACTCGTCCATCCGATACTGAGCGATCAGCTCGCCCTTGGCGATGCCGGGCGTGAGGATCGCCTGGCCGGGGCCGAACCTGGTCCCGTCGTTGGCGAGCTTGTGACGCGGGAATTTGCTGGTGATCGCCTGGCGCTGGTTGCGCAGCACCCGCGCGAGCGTCGCCAGCGTGGTCACCAGCTCATAGGCGTCATCCTCGAAGCCGTAGAGGTTGAGCTGGTAAGTCGTGGTTTCCCGGCTGATCATCGGCTCATCGCCGTCGCCTGGAATCTGGGTGGCGAGGCCGTGGTGCGCGAGCACGTTGACCTCGGGGAGATCGAACCGCTCGTTTTCCGGCGCGAGCTTGATCCCCTTGAGGCCCAAGGTTTGCAGCGGCCGGGCCGGATCGTTGATCAAGCCGCGCTGCGCCTTGGCGGTATAGGCCGCCGCCCATTCGAACGCCGGCGAGGGCGAGGCCGCCTCGAAGGCCATGACCGACATGACGGGCGAGTTGCGGAACTCGCTGAACGTCAGCAGGCTCCGCAAGTCGCCGCGGCGAGCGGAGAAGCAATGGCCGTAGAGCTGACGCCGCCAGCCCCATCGGCCCATGTCCGAGAAGCCGTACTCGTCCTCCCAGGCGCGCAGCGAGTTCGTATCGGTGTAGGGGATGCAGGCGTATTCGTAATTCGTCTCGCGCAGGTTATCGATCGCGTCATCGAAATTCGGCTCCCCGACGCCGCCGGTCAGATGCCCGGTCGCGGGCAGCTGCAGGTCGAGGCCGGTCGGCAGAATCTCGCCGCCCCGCCGGCCGGAATAGTTGAGCGACAGGCGGATTTCGTTTCCGGACGAGCCGGCCCATTTGCAAATAACGGTGACGTCGGCCGCAGCCGCAGCCCGCCCGGCCCGACGGCTCTGGATGACCTCGTTGATCACAGGCCGGGTGACGTTGGTCGGCGCGGCGATCGGCGGCGGCGTGATCGGCCCGATCGGATCGCTGACGGCCGGCAAGCTGTCGCCGCCGGCGTTATGCGCGATGACCGAGGCCTTGATCGTCTTATCCTCGTCATCATCATCCAGCGTATAGTTTGTCGCGGTCGCGCCGGGGATCGGCACATCGTCGCGCAGCCAAGCGCGGGTGAAGCTGTCCGGACTGCCGGTCCACACGCCATCGGTCATCGTCAGCTCGACGCCGATCTCCGGCGCGCCGGAAACGGTCGGCGACGACAGGCTGAGCGGCGGCCCGCCGGCGCCGGGGCCGGAGGCGATGATCGGCAGATCGCCGCGGGCGTTGATGGCGTCGGCGATCGCGTCGGCGATATCCTCCTCGCTGTCCGCGCTGCCGATGTTGACCGGCACGTGATCAGCGCCGACGTACAAATGGATCGTCCCCGCTTCGGTCGCCGCGGCGTTGACGGTCATCACCCCGCTCGCCTTGGTTCCGGGGCTCGGCTCCTTGCAGCCGACGCCCCAGACCTCGTTGGCGAAGTTGTTGGCGAAGAACGCCTTGAACATTCGGCTCATCTCGGAGCCTTGCCCGAACCGGGCGTCGGCTTGGCTTTGGGTGGCGATCGGCGTCGGCACGCTCTCCTCGGCGTCGCCTTCGGGCAGCATGATTCCGGCGAGCAGAGCCGGGAGGCGGAACGACGGCAGGCCGGCCATCGAGGAATCGACCTCCGCCCAATAGAGGGGAACTTTCCAATTGGCCGGGATGGCGGTGAACGAGATCGGCATGGCTCATCCTCCCTTTCAGGGGGTTGGTGGTGCGGTCGGGTTGCGAGGGTTGGCGGCCTTGAAGCCGGGACGCCGCGGCGGCGCTTTAGGTCTTGGCGGCGAGGACGATCGCGCCCTCTTTCAGCCGTCGCCGGGTGAAGCGGTCAAAGGGCCACTCGGCGCCGCCGGTGGCATGGAAGCCGACGCCGCTCGGGTGAGTGAGCAACCGGCGCATGGCGTCGTCGCCAGGCATGACCTTGACCCGCGGCGTCGCGTTGGCCCGTTTGATCATGTCGAGCCGCGCCAGCCGCGCGTTGCCCGCCGGCGTGCGGGTGGCCGGCGCCATCTGCATTCTGGTTTCAACCATGCTTCGCACTCCCGTTCTTCGGCCGCATGAAGCGGATCGGCATTTCGACCTGTTGGATTTTGTCGTGATCCGGGAAGCCGATGGCCGTCTTGAAGTCGACTTCCAGAAGCTCGTCCTCGATCGCCGGCTCAAAGTCGCGCCGGTAGAGCAGCGAGACCTCGTATTGCTGTTCGGCGATCGGCGTTTCGTTGGCCGCGGCGAGCGCGCCATAGACCCGGCGCGCCATCTGGCGCGGGATCGCCTCGAAGCGGGCGTTCATCGGCGTGCCGTGGCCTAGATGCGGGTTCCACGTATCGAGGAAATTCGTCAGGTAGGGATCGCGCCACAGCCCGCCCATCAGCGCGACGTAGAGCCGGTCGAGGGTCGTCTCGGTCGCCCGCGGGTCGTTGTTCATGATCACCATCGAGAAGCCGATCCGGGCGGTGACCACGAAGCTGAGATTGCCGGCGTTGCCGTCGCCCTCGGGGATCATGGTTTCGTCGATCAGATAGACGCCGAGTGAGGGCAGATCGGCGGTCTGAGTCGGCAGCTGTTTGGTCTCGCGCGAGGTGAAGCCGTCGAACGCCGGCAGGCGTAACGCCGCCTCCATGAACGCGTCGCGCAGCGCCAGCGTGAAGCTCTGCGTCTCCTCCTCGATCGCGCGCGGCTTCACGGCCGGCTCGGTTCGAAACGGCGGATGACGAGCGTGGTCAGTCCGCCACCGTCCTGCGAGCCGCTGACTACCTCGAACGTGCCGGCGGCCGGCACCGTCCCGTCAGCCGGGATGTGAATTCGATCACGCTGCCGCGGCACGACGGCGAATTCGGCGTCGCGGACGTCGAGGTAGGTCTGCTGGTCGGTAACGACCGAGCCGTCCTCGGCCCCCACGTCAAGTTCGGTGGTCCCGAGATAGCCGCGCGCCCGATAGCTTCCAACGCCCGGCTGGGAGGCGATCGGCGTGACGTCGATCGGCCGGGCGAACACATCCATCGCCGGCAGCTTCACGAGCGCTGACATATCGAGGCCCATTCAGAAGCTCCGATCGAGAAGATTGCGGAACCGCTCTTGGAAGCGGTCGATCAATTCGCGCCGCAGCGGTGGCCGGCTTGAAAGGACGATGCGCTGGTGCTGGCCGGCTTTCTTGAGCCGGCGGATCACGCGGCGGCGGCGCTTCACCCGGCGGCGCGAGGTCGGCCAGACGACGGTCGAAGCGCGGGTGAAGTTGGCGGTCGGGCGTTGGACGTCGAGCGTCCGCGAGGTCGCGAAGCGCCGGTTCATGTCGTTCTCTTGCCAGTCGGCGAACTCGACCGGCAGCGCCGCCCTCAGCTCCTCGGCCTCGCGCTCGATTCGATCGAGATGGCGCAGGATCGCGTCCACGGGATCGACGTCCGCGGTGATCTCCATTTTCAAACCTTCAGTTGAAGTCTTGAAACCTCACGCCCAAAGGCGGGTGTAATGATCGAGCAGCGCGTCGACCGCCGGGATGCCGGAGCGCGTCGCCGCGCCGGCGCCGGCGGCCTTGGTCTGCTGGTTCGGATCGAAGAACAGCACTCGGCTATCCTTGTGAGCGATCATGCGGATGCCCTCGATCGATTCTCGGGTCGCCTGGCTGCGCGCCTGGCTGAGCATGAGGAGCGTCGCCTGCTTGAGATCGAGCGGCGCTTCGTCCGGCAGCTTGTAGCCGCCCGAATAAGTGATGGTGACCGGCTCGGCGAAGCGGCCGAAACCCCACAGCGTGCCGCTTTCCTCCTCGAGTGCGTAATCGCCTGGCGCGAGCGGACCGCCGCCGCGGCCGGTGGTGACCTCCTCGATCTCATCCTCGTCAATCGGGAAGTGCCGCAGAAACAGCTTGGTCGCGGCGAAGTCGAACCACGTCTCGACGACCTTCTGTTTCGCCATCATGCGGTTGCACAGCCGCATGATAGTCGCCGAGGCGATGGCGATCTGCAGCTCGAGCGTTTCGTCGGCGATGCTGTCGCCGCCGTCGACCGGCAGGCCGAGCAAGAGCTTGGCTTCGCGCACCGAGAGGAAGCTCGCCTTCTCGGCCGGCTCGAGAACCTTGACCCGGACGTCAGCCATTGTTCATTCACCCGCTTTGACGCGCTGCGTTGGTTTTGTGCGTCTCATCCGCTGCGGTGAGCGTGAGCCTTGAGTGATCGGGCTTGGGAGCGCAGCGCGTCACCAATTCGGCGTCAGCCAGGCGACCGCCGGCGCGCGCATGACCCAGCTCACCGGCAAGATGAACCGGAGCCCGGTCGAATCGGTCTGCCAGGCGGAGCGGACCGGCGAAGCCATCACGCCGCCGTCGTCGACGATCTCCGCCGGCATGTCGTCCATATGCAGCATGACCTCGCCGCCGGCGTCGATCCGCGGCGGGTCGATCGCCACCGCGAGCGCCGCCGCGGCGACCGCGATCAAATTCGGCTGGTCGGCGATCAAGAGCGGGAAAGGCGAACGCGGGCCGATGAAGCCGCGCATCATCATGCGCACCGCGGTTTTGACCGGAGCGATAAGGGCGATGTTGCCGTTGCCGCCATAGGCGGCGAGCGCGCCGACAAGGGTCTGGACGTCCGCGACCATCGCGTCGTTCGGATTGGTCGTGGCCGCCTCGGCGTCCTCCGGGTTGACGCCGGCGAGGAGCCCGGGCGGGCGCAGGCCGGCGACGCCGGGATTTTCGCTGAACAGCCAGCGGTCGAGCGCCGGGCCGATGTTGTCGGCGAGCCTCGCCCGCACCACCGCCTCGGCCGAGCTTGAGCGCATCATTTCGTTCGACAGGGCGACGATGGTCCCGATCTTATACGGCGTCATGCTGACCGCTACGGCCATGCCGGCGACAACCGGGATCGGCGCGCCCTCGCGCACCCAATCGGCTTGCGGCAGGGTGCTGATCCGCGGCAGGGCGATGGTCGCCGCGTTGCCGAACGTCAAGCTGCTCGCGAGGGCGAACAATCCGGCCGCGGCGCTATACGGCGTGAGCCCGGCCAGGAATTCGGTCAGCACGCCTTGCAGCTCCGGCGTGTCGGCGAGGCTCGCCGGCGAGACGCCGGCGCGCAGCACCATCTCGACCACCGGATCATCCGGCCAGCGGGTCGCGCCGGGCTCAGTCGCGCGAATGACCCGCAAGGCGCAAGCGCGATAGAGCGAGCGAACTCCGCCGGAGCGGGCGAATTGCCGTTCCTGAATCATCATGAGGTCTCGCTCTCGAACTGCTCAAAGAACGGCCGAAGCTCGATCGGCGGGCCTTCGCTGCGGTCGCTGAGAATGGGAAAGACCGTATAGGTGTCGCGCTCGATGCGGTTCGCCACCCATTCGCGCGCCGGCGCGCCGTCGACCCCAGCCGGCCCGCGCTCGCCCTTCTCGCCGCGGTCGCCCTTCGCGCCCTTGGCGCCTGGCTCGCCTTTATCGCCGCGCTTCCCGACCAGGGCGAGACATTGCCAGCCCTCGCCGGGACATTCGCCGGGCTGATCATGCTTGGCGATGAACGATGAGCCGTTGGTCATCACGATATCGAGTTCGCGATAGTCAGCCGCGCGGTCGAAGGTGCCGCGGCTCCGCGGGCTCACGCCGTCGCGACCGCTCGCCGCGAGCAACCGCCAGGCGTCGTGATCGGGCGGCGGCTCGCCGGTGTCCTTGATCGCCTGATAAAGCGCGCCCATGAAGGTGACGCATTGGGCGCGGTAATAGACCCGCTTGGCCTCATATTCGCCGATGAGCGGCAGTAGGCCAGGCGGACCTTCGAGACCCTGATCGCCCTTCGCGCCGGTCTCGCCCTTGTCGCCCTTCTCGCCCTTGTAGCCGCGCTCGCCCGGCTCGCCGCGCGCGCCTTGCGGCCCTCGTTCGCCCTGCGCCCCCTGCGGCCCCATAGGGCCGACCTCGCCGGGCGTCCCGGGCTGGCCGGGCTCGCCCCGCGCCCCTTGCGGCCCCCGCTCTCCCTGCGGCCCCTGCTGGCCCTGCGGCCCGATCTCGCCGGGCGCGCCCGGTTGTCCCGGCTCGCCGCGGATTCCTTGCAGGCCACGTTCGCCCATCGGCCCCTGCGGGCCGACCGGTCCCATCTCGCCTGGCGCGCCGGCTAGGCCCGGTTCGCCCCGCGCGCCCTGCGGCCCGCGCTCGCCCTGGACGCCTTGCGGACCCATGGGGCCCTCGGCCCCGGCCGCGCCGGTCTGGCCCGGCTCGCCGGGCAGGCCGCGCTCGCCTTGCGGCCCCATCGGACCGCGCTCGCCCTTCTCGCCCGGCGGCGGCTGAGTGAAGCCCTCGACCCGGTTGGCGACCCGGATCAGATGCTCGACCTCGCGGTCGGCGTCGCGCTTCCAGCCAAGCTGAATGTCGATCGAGCGGCCTTGGATATCGCCGGCCAGGCCGTTGATCTTAGCCATGAGATCGGACGCCAGCGTCCTGAATTTCTGCTCGAACTCGTTGGCGAGGTCGGCGAACAGCTGCGAGATCAGCGCCTCGGCGAAGGCGTTGACATTACTGGTAGCGGTCGCGGCGGAGGGCTGCGACGGTGCGTCGGGCGTTGGCAAGCGCTCGTTTGATTTCATCGGGATCAAGCTCCGGGGCTCGAGCTGGCGCCGCCGGCGCGCCGGGCGGGCCTGGCGCCGGCGCGATGATCTTGCCGGCCGCCGAGAGAGGAACGACTTGCTGCTGCACGCGCGGCTCGTCGCCGAACGGCACCCGATCGAGGCCTTCCGAGTTGCGCGCGTCGTTGGGTGAGAAAATGCCGCCCTGCACCGCCTTGGTCAGAGCGTCCATCCGATCCTTGAATGCCGAGCGCAGCAGCGCGTCGGTCGAGAACTCGATGTATTCGTAAGGCTGGCCGCGCAGGCGGAAGAACAGGCCGAAACCTTCCTCGATATGGGCGAGCGCGAAGCCGAGGCCGGTCGCGATCCACATCTGCATGAGCACTTCGGTCGAGCCGCCGGGCGAGCCGCCGCCGAGGCCGAGGATTTGGAGTGGGATGCGGAAGGCGAGCGCGATGTGCTCCTCGGAGATCTTGAGGAATTCGGCCATCTGAGCATCGCGGCTCGACACGTTCCATGGATTGACCTTGAGCCCGGCGGTGAGGATCGGCGTGCCGCCGGCTTTCAACAGCTTGGATTGCTCGTCCCATCGTTGCCTCAGCTCCTCGACCTGGGCTCGATCAAGCACCAGGTCGGTCGACAGGACGGCGCTCGGCCGCGCCTGGTTCAGATAAAACGCGCCCTGTGAGGCGAGGATCGCCCCTTGCGTCATCAGGTCGCCGTAAGTCGCGGCGAGCGGCGATTCGCCGATCAGCGGCCAGGGTTCGCGAGCGCGCCGGGCGTTGAGGCGGATGTGCAGCACGTCACGGGCGGGGACGATGAATTCCTGATTCGCGCTCCGGCCAAGCTGCCGGGCGATCACGTCATTGCCGGCGAGCCGGTAGAACACCTCGCCTTCGGGCGCGAGCAGTGGCCGGGAGAGCGCCGACGTCATCAGGTGAAATTCGTCAGCCTCGTATCGGTCATTGCGCAGCGCGAGGGCGTAGGCGTTGCCGTCGCTGTAAAGCTCGCGGGCGAGATTGAGCAGAAAGTCCGAAATGCTCTGATAGGCGTTCGGCTTGCGCAAGAGCCGCGAGGCGGCCGAATTCTCAACCCGCTCGCGCCCGCCCAGCGGCGTCGCGCGCCAATGATCGCCGGGACACATGGCGATCGTCTGCGCGTAGGCGGAGACGCAGGCCTCGACGATCGCCGAGCGGCCCATCGTCTCGACGTCGTGGCCCATCTGCCACCAATTCCAGAACTGGCCCGCCTCGGCGCTGAGCCAGCCGCCGGATAGCGGCAAATACCAGGGACCGGGGCGCGGGGCGCCTTCGACCGCTCGCGTGACGAGCGCCCGCGCCGCAGCGATAAGGCGCCCGCCGATCATCGATCATCAACGCGTTTCGTAACCGCCCGGACGCTTGGCCGGCTGCATCGCCCGCGTCGCGTATCGATCCGGGCCGGAGCCGTCATCCCTCTTGGCGATGGCGTCGACCGGCACGCCAAGCGCGGCGAGATCGATCTCCTCTTGCGTCGGCGTCGCATGCCAGTTGTGGCGCGCCTTGGCCGCCTCGGTCTGCTCGGCGCGGGCCGTGTTCTGCTTGGCGAGCGTATCGCGCGCGGCCTTCTCAGCATCTTCGGTCATTTTCCGTTCTCCTGGTTGCCTATCGCTTGCGACGCGTCGGATGAACCGTCTCGCCGTCATCGCCATTCTCGGGCTCTTGCGCCGCCGCCACGATCGGCCCGACCGCATTGGTGCTCACGGTCAGCGAGCCGCCGGCGTTGGTGCCGGTGACGTCGCAAGAGATCATCGCGCCGACGTCGGCGGCGACGAAGGTGTAGCTGGTCCCGCCGGTGCCGACATTGGTCGCGCCGCGTTTCCATTGCCGGGCGAGGGTCGGCGAGCCTGTCCAGGTGCCATTGGAGACGACCGCCGCCGAGCCCTCCGTGAGGTTGGGGACCGCCGTCACGACCGGCGCGACGGTGTTCGTCGGCGGCGAGGTCGGCCGGCCTGGCGGCTCAGTCGGATCGAATGATTGCGGGTCGACCGGCGACAGGTCCCAGCGTTTCAGCATGACGACCTCGCCCTCAGCCATCCGGTCGCTTTCGTCTTGCGAGGGCGTGCCGCGGGTGAGCGCGAATTCGCCGACGCGCGCCGCCCGCTGCTCAGCGAGAAAGGCGCGCGCTTCATTGAGATCGGTCATTGGCGGAATCTCCTGGAGCCGCCGCCGGGCGCGCCGGCGGCGGTTTGTTTTGCCTACCAGGCGAGGCCGGTCAGGTAGGCGACCATCGGCCGCCGCATCATCCAGTTCAGCCGCATGAGCAGCCGGAGCGCGTAGCTGTCCGTCTGCCACAGCGACCGCACCGGGGCCGCCGGCGTGCCGCCGTCGACGATCTGCGAAGGATCGTCATCCATGTGCAAGGTCGCCTGATCGGAAACCTCGAACACCGGCGCGCCCTGCCCGGCGGTGACAAAATCGGCCGCGTCGACGGCGATCATTTGGCTCTGGTCGACCGAGGTCGATTCGAACAGCGGCCAGCCTTCGAGCGCGCCGCCCCTGATCTCGTCGCGGAACGGGAACAGGCCGGTCCCGGGCGCCGGGGTGAGCGCGATGGCGTCGGACCGGATCGGGTTCATGATCCAGCACGGCGCGCGGACGTTGCCGTGCGTGTCGCCGATCAGCGCCGCCCGGACGTTGCGGATGTCTCTGACCATCCGATTGAAGGCGACCGTATAGTCTCCGGTGTTGGGCGTATTCGTAATTGGGGTGATGCCGTTGCGAATCCCGGGCGGCCTGATTTCAGTCGCCGGGTTCGAATCGAGCAGCACCGAGTCAATCGAGATGCCAGTGTCCTCGGAGATCGCGTCGCGCAGCAGCGCCTCAATCGCCGGGATCGAATGATCTTCGATTTCGCGGGTCATGACCGTGATCACGCCGAGCTTCTTCGGCCGGATGATCTGCGCGGTGAACATCCCCTGCTTGACCGGGATGGGCTGGCCTTCGCCGATGAACGCGCCGGCGATGGTCGGCGTCCGCGACCTGGTCGGAATGGCGATCCGCCCGGCTCGGCCGAAGTCGAGCGAGAGGCCGAGCCCCGCCAGTTGCGGAAAGACGGCCGTCGGCATCAAGGGCGACATGAAGTCGCCCTGGATTTCGGTGACCAACTCCTGCGCCCAGCCGGGAACGTTGGTCATCGCCGGCTCGGTCGTCGCCTTCTGAACATACATGAAGGCGGCCTTGGTCATCTCGTCATCGCCGTAGAGCGCCTGGCGAACGTCGTCGGCGTTCTTGCGCAGGCGATGCGCGAACAGCGTGATCACGCCGTTGCGGACCAGGTAGTCGACCGGATCAAGCTCCTTTTTACGCTTGAGCGACACGGCCCGCGGCGAGCGGTATTTCACCGAGCCGTCGAGCCGCTGAACCGCAATCGGGCTCGAGGTGAGCATCAGCGCTCGGCCTCGTGGCCCCTGAACGCGGATGCGCGCCGGCTCCGGCTCCGCCGGCGGATCGCCGGCGATGATCGGCTCGCCGCCGGCCGGCATGAGCGCCCGCTCGGCGTCCTCAAGCGTGGCGATATGGCGCGTGATCTGAACGATCTGCCGATTGAGTTCGAGAGTGATGGCGTCCTCGGAATCGTTCGGATTGGCGTCGTCGATGGTGCGAAGATGTTCGGTGAGGCGGTCGCAGAGCGCGGTCCGGCGCGCGTGCGCGTCCTCAATGCGTTGAGACAGGGACATAGGTTTCGACCTTGTCGCGGGAGGGATTGCGGCGGGCTCGCCAGTGAAGCTCCGACGCCTGACAAGCCCGCGCCGATCGCCGGGCTCGGCGAACGCGAGGTTGAGGGTGTCGGAGGAAATGCGCAGCGCTTTGGCGATTGCGAGCGCGTTCGGGTTGGCCGGAACCGGCACGACCGAGCACTCGAGAAGCTCATGCTTGACGAAGCGCAGGCCGCCGGTCGGCTCGCCGGATTGATCCTTGATCTCCTCTGGCCGAGCCAGGGCGTGAAAGCCGACCGAGACGGTGCGGAGAATGTCGGCGTCGATCAGGATGCGGATTTCGTCGATCCGCGGCGAGGCCCCCTTCGGCGCCAGGACGAGCCGGGCGCGCAGCGCCTTGTCGGCCGCATCGACCCGGACGTCCATCCATTTGCCGATCGGGAAATCATGATTGTGGCCGAACAGAGCGATGGGGTTACGGCGAAAGTTGTCGAGCTCCCAGCCGTCGGCCGAAACGATGTCGCCGTAGCGGTCGACCGTCTCGTCGCTCAAGGTGAACTCGAAATTGCGGACATGCGCGCTGGTCGACTTGACGATCGCCGGATTGAACGCCGCGCCGTTGCCCCAGGCGATCTCGCACATGCGCTGCGCGTCATCCTCGCTCATGCCGCCGTTCTCGCTCATCAGCGCGTTCATGCAGCGGTCCATGAAGTCGGCTTGGCTCTCGTCCTCGCCGGGCGCCGGAGCTTGCCGGCGCCAGGCCGGCCGGCCGCCGCGATAGGCGTCCTCCGGATGGTCCTGCCGCCAAATGTCCAGGCAGATCGCGACCGCCTGGTCCTGGTCGCGCGCGTCGGGGCCTTCGCCCATCATTTCGGGAACGCAGCGCTCCATAAAGTCGCTTTGGCTTTCGCCGGCGTGCGGTTCCATCGGCATGGCTACAAACTCCCATGACGCGCTGTTGCGTGCCGTTCTGCCGCCGCACGACGCGGCGCGAATTCGACGAATGGGTCTGCGGGCGACATTGGCGGCTGGTCGACGAACGGGTCCGCGCGCTGCGCGGTCGGGTGAAACGGAAGGCCAATCGGATCGGCTGGACGCCGGCCTTGATCGCCCTCGACATGCGACTATGGACGCGGGCTAAGGCTCAGGCGATCGAACGGGCCGCTGGCCTTTAGCGCGGCCCGAGATCGACGATACAGATTTGCGAGCGAGCATCGCCGGTCGCGATGGTGGTGAAAGCCGTCTGCTCCAGCGCCGCGATCTCGATGTTCAGCACAATGAGCGCTCCGGTGACGTCGAGAAAGAACTGCGTTGAAATGCCGCCGCTATAGGCGGCCGGGCCGGGTTTGTAAGCAAACGCATGCCGCTCGGTGAACGGGTCAAGGAAAGCCTGGCAGCGCACGCCCATGATTGCGGTGTTCGATTGTGTCGCGTGGTCGACGTTGATTGCAACGCAAACCATGATCCGCGAATCGCCGCCGCGTGGAATCTGATAGTTGCCATTCCACCACTGCACCCAAGCGCCGCCTGCCGGCGCAGTCCTTGCGACCGGCTCGATCAGAGCGCTAGGCGCGCGCGGGCTGACGTTCTGGTCGACGTAATACTTGGTCGCCACGTCGTTCGGCACGATGGGCGGGTTCAACAGTTGCATCGGGCCGGCGACGATGCCGCCGGCGCTGAGCTGTAGATAACGGCGGTCGGCGTAATATCGATTGAGCGCGTCGCCGTCAGCGACCGGATCGCCCACGGCGCTGAGCGGCCAGCCCGAGATGCTGAGCGGATACATGATTTGCGCGGTGCGATTGGAAAAGAACCGCATGTGAACGTCGCCGCTCATCGCCACGTCGAGCTCGGACGTGACGCCGGCGCCGGCGCGGAAAAACCCGGTCGCGTTATCGCCGACGCCGAGGCCCGGATTGGTCGGCCCCGTGCCGGGGGCGGTGATGAGCGGGCCGGTCATCTGCCCGCCGGCCTGCTGGACATAGCGGGCGTCGCCGAATTGCCGATTGAGCGCGTCGGTCGCTACGGTCGCGTCGCCGACGCCTTGAACGCGCTGATTGCCGAAATTGACCGGGACAAAAAACGCCGTCATGCCGGTCATCATCTGCATGTGGCTGACGCCGTTGAGCGCCATGACCACGACGTCGCTCTGGCGATAGAAGCCGGTCGAGGCGTTGCCGAGGCCGAGCCCGACATTGGTCAAGCCTCCGCTGCCGACCGCGATGAGCGGGCCGGACATCTGGCCGCCATTGCGGTGCAGGAAATCGCGGGCGACGAAATCGGTGGTGGCGAGGCGCGTGCTCGCATCGCCCTGGTCGGGTGTCGGCGCTCGCGGGCTGCCTTCGAAGGTCGGATTATCGAGCGAGGCGACGCGGAGGGCGTTGAAATCCATCCAATCCGGCGCGCCGCCAAAGCGGACCCGCGCATAGGCGCCGTTCGTCTCCGGCACCTCCTCGATCCCGCCGCCAGGCCCGCCGCCGCTGCCGGCGTTGTCGTGCACGAATTGGGTGGTCGCGATTCGGTTGCTGGCGTCACCGGGCGGAGGCGGAGGCGCAGTCGGCGCGCCGGCGAATTGCGGCGAGGCGATCGGCGCGAGATGGGCGATGAGCGGATCGAGCGGGCGCCAGCCGCCTGGCGCGCCATTGCCCGATCGCACATAAGCCGCGTTCGGCGGCGAGGCCGGCGGCTCCTCGCATACCGGATGCCAGCCGGATTGATGGCGGCCGTAAGTGAACTCGTCGAACGGCGCGTCGGGCAAGCCCTCGCCACCGGCGCCGACGTCAGACGGCCAAAGGCAGGTGATCCAATTCGCGCCGGCCGGCGCGCGCAGCGCCCATGACGCCGGGAGGCGCAGCTTGATGCCGACCGTATCGCTCTGGAACATCGAGCGGACGCGTTGCGCCTGGGCGAGGTCCGGCGAGCCCGGGGTCGAATCCATCTCGAGCGTGGCGTGCTCGACCAGCTCGACCTCGGGCAAGCCGACCGCGGAAGCGAAGGCGAGCGGAACGACGCAGAGGAGCACGCTCTCCGGCAAGGCCTGGCTGGCGGCGCTCGGCAGAAGGGTGAAATTAGGCGGCGTCTGCCGCATCATTTGCCGCATCGAGGCGATACGGCGCGACCGGGCGATGAAATAGAACGGGGCCGCGGCGGCGACCGATTCGCTCGCCGAGACCAGCGAGCCGATGTCGAGCATCATCGCCGCTTCGTTGTTGAGCGCGGCCGATTCAGCGAGCCGGTTATTGTAGCTCCGCAATCCTGGCGGCCTGGTCCCGTCGCCCGGGTGGGCGTCGAACAGCACCTTATCGAGCGCGAACGCAGCCGAGCGTTTGAGCGCGTCGCCGATCAGCCGCTCGGCGTTGCCACTCAAGATCATTTCCTTGGTCGCGGTGACGATAAGCTCGATCTTAAACGGATCCAGCTGCGAGGCGCCGCTGGTCATCTCGGCGACGCCGGCGGGTTGGCCGGGACCGACGAATGGGGTCGGCAGATCGTCGAGCCCGGTGAACTCGGGCAGCACGATTCGGGCGTAACGCTCGAAGCCGAGCAGCAAGCCGGCCGACATGACCTGGGCCGCGGCGGAGATCGGCTGCAACGATTGCACGAAATCGGTCCCCACCACCGCCAGGGCCGGGACCGTCGATAAATCCGCCGGCGGCTCAATGACCGCCCGGACAATCGTGCGCACGCTCTTGTCGGCCGGCCAGCGTTTGCTCGCGATCTCTTCGAGGTTGCCGCGGACGAGCTGAGCGTGGGCCTGCGCGGTCACATAGCGGACCAGCGTCTCGGCGCTCGCTGTCGCTTGCGGCAGGAGCGCCGGCTTGCGCCGGAAGGCCTTCGATTTAACGGCGACGTTCATCGGATTCGGGATTGCGTCTTTTTCTGCAAAAAATCGGCGACCAGCCCTTGCGTCCTAGGGCAAGATGCCCTATATCATGAGGCGGAGGGAGACAAGCGATAGCGGCACTGGCCACGGGCAAGCGAAGCGAAAGCACTAGCTCCACAGGCGGCGCGCCAGCGAGGCGAAGCTCTCTCCACCCCCGCAGGTTTTGACCTGCCCCCAGGGACGGCGCGAGCCGTCAAAGTAGGCGACGGGCTCTTGCCAGCCCTAAGAACCCGATCCTGCATCGCCTCGGCAAGGAGGTCGCCTATCGGCTCAGATGCAGGTTGGCCTGGGGGCCAGATCAAAGCCCGCAAGGGCTTAACGAATGGAGGCGGCGCAGACCGCCTCCCCTCCCGGGTGAGGGCATCCCCGGCGAATGCGGCGGGCGGTCCCGCCGACCTCCCGGGTGAGGGCAATCCCCGGCGGCGCCCGGGACGCTTGAGCCTGGGGCCGGATGAACAAGCTGGGCGAGCGAGAGCGGCCCGTAGCTGAAACGCTCTCGGATGGCGACGGCCATGGGCGGGAAGGAGACTTCCCGCCCTCAGCCGCAGTAACGGAACCGACGATGCCCCTAGATGATCTTCTGAGAACCGCCGTCAGAAACGGCGTTGAAGGCGCGCTCGCCGATGATTTGCAGGAGATGGTCGCCAAGGAGACGCGGCGCGCCCTACGCGACCACGAGGAACAACTCACCGCCATCGTGCGCACCGCAGTCGCCGAGGCGATTGCCGCGCTGCTAACACCGGAGACGAAATGATGTTCACCGTCTATCTGAGCAACTTCGGCCATTACCTCAACGAGGGCCGGCCGTTCGCCACCTTCGAGGCCGCGCTCGCTGCGGCCAAGGAGGCCTGTTTCGAGGCCGACATCTTCGACGGCGATCTCCGCGTCGCGTCATGGAAGCCGATCGGCGGCCTCCGCACCTATCGCTGGTCGGACGCCGACCGCGCCTGGGCCGCCAAGTACGCTTGACGGCCTCACCCGATCGGCCGGCCGATCAGATGGACGGCCGGCTCGCCCAACAGCAACGCGATCAGCAGATAGAGCGCGATCAGCGCGACGACGGCGAGAAAGAGCCGCTGCACCACCAGCGGCGCCGGCCAGGAGAGCGCCTGCAAAACCCACATCACGATCGCGCCGAACAGCAGCAGGATTACGATCACGAGCAGGATGTTGATCAGGCCGAGAAGAATTCCGCTGAGGCCCATCTCCACTCCTCCCGAATCGCGTAAGGTGGCTGCGTTGGTCGGCGATAGCGTCTCACTCTGACGCGTCCGACGATGCGCGGATGAAGGAAGCCCGCCGGCCGCCCCGGCGGGTTTCTCTTTGCCGGCGGGCAGTTGGACACCAGATGTTCGGCCTTTGCGCGGCAGATGTACACGCTGCGTTCGCTAGCAATCCAAGTGCTTGTCCACGCTGCGTTCGCAGGCTCAGCCGATCAAAGCCATGACGTCGATCGCCGGCTTGGCGCGGTCGCGCGCCCGCAGGCCCATCGCCATCGCCAGCGCGACCGCGCCGTCAATGCGGAAGCGCGCCTTGTCCTTATCGAGCTT
>Ga0335074_10000354_pt1 | contig 67733 bp, 65 predicted proteins | sample Lox_Sample_23_FD_206715 | JGI IMG/M metagenome (GOLD analysis project Ga0335074, IMG submission 206715) | Soil microbial communities from Loxahatchee National Wildlife Refuge, Florida, United States - Lox_Sample_2.3 | ecosystem: Environmental > Terrestrial > Soil > Wetlands | place: USA...
CGGTTTCGATCACGTCAAAGGCTACATGCGGGGAGGTATGGAAGCGCTGTCCGAGCGTGCGGATTTGGTTTGGCCAACTGAGCGTTTCAGCGCTCCGATGGTGGCGGAGGAGTTGGCGAGCGCCGACCCGCCGCTGGTGCTGGACATTAGAAATCCGCGCGAGTGGGCTACTAAACACATCGATGGCAGCGTGAACGTGCCGCTTAACCATCTGCAAGAGCGCATCGGGGAAATCCCGCGGGACCGCCGCATCGCCGTCCACTGCGCGGGTGGCTATCGCTCTTCCATCGCTGCCAGCATCCTGCATCAATACGGGATCACGAATCTCGTCGAGATGGCGGGCGGCCTCGCCGCCTGGGATGCCGCGAAACTGCCGGTGGTTTCGCAAGGGTAACGGAGCGCGATTTCCTCAGCGATCGGCTCTCTGAATTTCTTCGGAACCGTCTGATTCGGTTCTTCGTATAAGCTCACGTACTCAAATTTAGAGGAAAACTGAGTTGGATTCATACGAGTGAGGCACGATGAAGAACGCCTGGTCCGGATGTCTCGTCAACGGGATCAGCCTGCCACAGGCTGCCATCATCACGGGATTCGCCTACTTGCTGAATCCGGTCACTTTTGCGGAATTCTACGCGATGCCGCAGCTGGCCGTTTCCAGCGGAACGCAAACCGTCGCGAATATCGCCGCGCATCCGTATCTCTTCTCCGCGGCTGTGCTGTGCTACTTTTTCTCATTGCTGGGCGACGTTGTCATCGCGTGGGCGCTCTATGTTCTGCTCGCGCCGGTAAACCTGGCGCTGTCGCTGCTGGCATCGTGGCTGCAGCTGACCTATGCCGTGATCTCGCTGGCCGCCGTGTCGAATCTTGGCCTGCTCTACCGGCTGGTCGTGTTGCCGGAGTACCGCGAACGAGTTACCGCCGCTGCGCTGCCCGACCAGGCGGAACTGCTCGTGGGCGCATTCCGCTCCGGATGGCTTCTGGCGCTCATTCTCTTCGGATTGCACCTCGTTGTGGTCGGGCTCCTGAGCGCACACTCCAGTTACCTCCCGGGCTGGCTGGGTTGGCTGCTGGCCGCCGATGGATTTGCATGGGTAGTCAAGGAACTGAGCGTGTATCTCTTCCCGAATGCTCCCCTGGGCTTCCTGAACGTGTTCTTCCTAGGGGAACTCGTCTTCATGGTATGGCTACTTGGCTGGGGATGGAGGATAAAAGGGCCCCAGAGCTTGCATGGGTGAGTGAGTCGACTCGGAGCGCACGGCCGTTCGGTGCACAATTCAGATGATCTGACTTCGATCCCACAGCCTTCATACGATATACTGGGCGAGCGTTTCCCAATCATCCGGCCAACATTTCTGAGGAGATCAAATGAGCTTGCGCATTAACGACGTAGCCCCGAATTTTTCCGCCGAGACCACCGAAGGTGCGATCAACTTCCACGAATGGATCGGCGATGGGTGGGCCGTCCTCTTTTCGCATCCCAAGGACTTTACTCCCGTTTGCACCACGGAATTGGGCTACATGGCCGGGCTCGAACCGGAATTCTCCAAACGAAACTGCAAGATCATCGGGCTGAGTGTTGACCCGGTTGGCAGCCATAGCAAATGGAAAGCGGACATCGAAGAAACGCAGGGCCATGCGGTGAACTACCCGATGATCGGCGACCCGCAACTCGAAGTCGCCAAACTTTATGACATGCTGCCGGCCGAGGCCGGGAATACGTCCGAGGGCCGCACTGCCGCAGCCAACGCCACGGTGCGCACGGTGTTTGTAATTGGGCCGGACAAAAAAATCAAACTGATGCTCAGTTACCCTATGAGCACCGGACGTAACTTCGACGAGGTACTGCGCGTGCTCGATTCCATCCAGCTCACGGCCACGCACAAGGTCGCAACGCCGGTGAACTGGAAGCACGGCGACGATGTGATCATCCTCCCCGCGGTGACGGAAGAAGAAGCGAAGCTGAAGTACCCGGGCGGCTGGAAGTCGCCCAAGCCGTATCTTCGCATCGTCCCGCAACCGAAGTAGGAATCGCCGGACGGTTCCCCGGCTTCGACGTGGAGTGCCGGAAGCCACCGGCAATATAAACGTCCAACGAACGGGAAGAGTCACTGTGGCCGGGCAACTTGGTGGGAGCCGTCCGTTTTCGATGCTGGATGATGTCCCCACTCTTCATCGTCCCTGCCCATGAGATGATATTCACGCGGAACCCCTTCAGGCTCATCTTGGCGTGAGACGAAACTGCCTATTGCGGAGCCTCAAGAATCTGCCATAGTAGAGTTTTCGCATTTTCGAGCGTTTTCCGGAGGGATAAAACCGTGGCCGTGAGTGCACAAACCCTGCTTTCACCTGTTGAACCGCTGACCTTGGCCTACGATCGCGAGCGTCTCGAGGATGTCGGCTTCATGACCTGCATGACGCTGGTTCTGCTGGGCAATTATGCCCAAACGGGCCACTTCGGCGGTCCACTGGCCTACACGCCGTATAACGTAGCCATGCACCTGGCCGGGCCGGAACTCGGCGGGCTGCGGTATGACTATCGCCGGCCCAAGCACCCCTACTCCGACAAATTCATGCTGGCGGGCGGCCACTGCATTCCGACCTGCTATGCGCTGTGGATCATCATGGGCGAAGCGCTGGCGCGCAAATACAAAGCCACCGGGGATAAGCGCTATCACGTTGATCCCCACGTGGCGATGCTCGGGATCGATGCGCTGGGATTTCGCCGTGGCGCGGGTGCTCTGGCTACGCTGCTCGCCGATTACGGCCTCACCGATCATCCGCTTTTCGCCGAGGCGAAAGGGCGCGGCATCCGGGCGCTGGCCGGGCACGCGGAAAGCACCGACGTTACCAACGACGTCAACGGCGGCCCCTCGGGCATCGGCATCGCCGCCGCCGCCGGCAAAGCTGCGTTTTGGGACATGGTGGGGGCGTCGATGTCCGGGCCCAAAGTGATCGCATTCGAAGGCGAGTTTGCCATGACCGAAGGGCACGCGCAAGAGCTCAAAACCCAGGCGCTGGCACTGCAAGTGGGCAAGCGGCTGCGTGTGATGTTCTCCGATAACAACGCCGGCATCGACGACTCGCTGATCGGCGGCGTGATCGATTCCAAATACGAAGCGTACCGTCTGGTGGATCAATGGACTTCCTACGGCTGGAACGTGTTCACGCTCCCCGACGGCAACGATTACGGCCAGGTGGTGGCGGCGCTCAAAACCATGGAGGAATGGGATCCCAAGGACCGCCGTCCCATGGTGATGATTGGGAAGACCGTTAAGGGGTACTGGCCCTATGCCAAGCACGGCAAGATCGCAGGACATCAGGAACAGATTATCGGTTATCCCAGCCATCCCTACGCGATGAAGATGAACTCGGAGTATTTCATCGCGCTCGCCAAAACATTCGAAGAACAATATGGCGTGGAGTTCGTGGGCATCCGGGATGGAGCGATCACCGATCCGCGCGAGCGCCTGATCCAGTTCAAGGCCAATATCGATGTTGCGATGTCGGTGCTCGAGCGCAACGGCTTGGGCGATTGGCTGGCCGATCGATTGGTTGCCATCGGCGACACGGTGAAGGACGAAGTGCAGCTGAATTTCGACGTGAAGCACGATCCGTTTCTCGACGACCGGCTGCGCGTAGCAACCCTGCCCGTTGAGCCGCAAAAGGTCACAGTGAAGAACCGCGTCTCGGGATTTCAAAAGGAAGTGGGCATCACGCTGTTCCGCAAACCCGGCGAGATTGCAGGCACGCGGCGCGGGATTTCGGAAATCATTAAGTGGATGAACTACGTCACCGACAGCCGCTTCATCACGCTGGCAGCCGACCTTTCGGAATCCATCAATGTAGAGCACGGCAGTTTGTGGGGTCACTATAATCCGGAGACCAATCCGCTCGGCACGCGCATCAAAGCGGCGATTCAGGAAGCGGGCAACGTTTCGACTGCGATCGGTCTGGTGAGCCAAAGCGCCAGCGTCGATCCGGAGAAATTCTCGGGAGTCTGGGCGCTCAGCGGAACGTACGGCGCGTTCACTCCCTTGATGTACACGCCGGCGCGCGTCTGGAGCCAGCAGAATCAGGACAGCAAATTCCGCATGGGAGTGCTGCACATTCTGGCCGGGCATTCGGGACCCGAGACCGCAGCCGACGGTCGCACGCACTTCGGCATTTTCGCCACGCAAGTCTGGAAGCTGTTCCCGCGCGGGCAGACCATTCATTTGAATTTCTGGGACTACAACGATGTCTCGGCGGGCTACTTTGCCGCGGCGGAGATTGCAGCACGGGATCCGAAGGTCGGCATCATCTCTATCGAAGTGGCGCGGCCGGATTTTCCCGTGGCGGACCGGTCCAAGTTCGCGGACACCGATCTGAAGGCGGCTGCCAAGGGCTTCTACGTGATTCGCGATTTCGCGCCGGGCCAGCCCAAGCACGGCTATGTCGTGACCCAGGGATCGAGTTCCACGGTAAATCTGGTGAGTATCCTGCCTCGCCTGGAAAAGGCCGGGATCAACATCAAAGTGGTCGCGGCCATCAGCGAAGACCTGTTCGACCGCCAGCCGGAGTCCTACCGCACTTCGGTGCTGCCGCCCGAAGCCCGCTACGATCTGATGGTGGTTTCAACCGGTACGCGCCGCGTTTGGCCGTTGCGGGATGCCGGACCCCTGACCGATGCCTATTCGCTCACATCCGATTGGGACAATCAGTGGCTTACCGGTGGTCTGGAGCCGGACGTGATCGCTGAAGCGCATCTCGACAAAGAATCGATTTTCGCCGGGGTCGAGCGATTCGCCCGGGATCGCGCCGAGCGGCTTGGACGGCAGAAGGCGCTGCTCGGGGCTCTATAACTGAGGCTGGCGAAGGCTCGCGCTATTTCGAAGCGCTGGTTCTCGGAACTGATTTGCCGTAGACTTCGATGGACGCCACGTCGGACCATCCGCCGGGACCGTGGCCGCTGCCCGGAATCAGATCGGCGAACCCGATTTCGTCAACTTTGGTCAGGTCCGGATGCTCCACGACGTTCCCGTGCACGAGCACTTTGGTCGGATCAATCCGCAGCCAGTGAACCTGGTCGAACGAAATCTCGCTCACGTGCCAGTCGGCAGTGGAACCATCCTCATAATCGCCGACCAGCCATGTGCCGTTGGCCAGTTTGATGGCCGGATGGACTTTGTGCAATCCTGACACCTTGGTCACCCAGCGGACTCGGGCCAAGCCGGTGAGATCCGCGAAATTGTTCTTGTCACGCAGAGCAATGATCACGGGTGACGCAGCAAGCCCGGTCCACACGTGGGGCGGATTACTGGGATCCGTCGCGCTTCCTAGGACCTGGACTTTATCGCTTTCAGTGCCATAGAGCTTCAGCTCCAGGTCGGGGTTGCCTACCTGCTCCTGGGAGACTCCGTGCTCACCGCCGCCGGGAACCGTCTTCCATTCTTCTTTGAAAAACAGCGCGACGCGCGGGCCCGTGCTTTCGCCGAAGCGCCCGATCCTGGGTGCGGCTTTTTGACCTTGTGGCGCCGGCTCCTGAGCCTGCAGTAGCGCGGGCGCGGCGGCCACTGCCGCGCAAACGATTGCGAAGGGGATAAACCGATATATCACTTTGACCTCCAGTTGGACTGGTTGCCAGTATATCGCAGCCTTGGAACATTAGCATGGCCCGGCTATTTGCAAGGTCTGGGTTTCTGCCTTCGCGACCTGTGTCGCGAGCCCGCCGGTCCGGGTTATGTCTCGTTTGACAGCGCTGCCTGGCGGGTTATACACTGGCCCCGCTGATGAAATTCAAGAAACTACTGCCGTTAGCGCTCGCCCTGCCGCTCGCTTCCCAAGCCCAAAATAGCCGGGGGAGTTGGACCACCTTCGGAGGCGACGCGCAGCGTACCGGCTGGAACAAGTTCGAGACTGATCTAACACTGGAGAGTGTCAAGCATCTGAAGCTGGAGTGGAGCGTGCAGTTGCCGAGCGAGCCCAAGTCGCTCAGCAACCTGACCGCGCCGCTGGTTCGCGCGAACATCGCGACACCGCGCGGCGTAAAGGATCTGGTGGTGTTGGCCGGCACAGCCAATCAGGTGTTCGTGGTGGACGGCGACACGGGAAAAATGTTCTGGGATAAGACGCTTTCCATTGAGGGCACGCCGCAGCGCGGCGAGAGCTGGCTGTGTCCGAACGGGCTCACTGCGACGCCGGTGATCGGTCCGCTTCCGCGCACAGGAGCAACCGCCTCGCGATTCGGTCAGGCGCTGTACGTGCTGGCCAGCGATGGCAAACTGCACGCCTTTAACCTGGTGAGCGGTGAGGACGTGCTGCCGCCTACGCCGTTTGTTCCCGCGTTTGCCAAGGCCTGGAGCATGAATTTTACGAGCGAGGTGCTGTACACGACCGTTTCGCAAAACTGCAACGGTGTGAGATCGGGCGTGTATGCGATGGATTTGAGCACGCCGCAGCACAAGGTCGCGTATTTCGAAGCTGGAACCAACGGCGCGGGAATTTGGGGACGGGACGGAGCGGCCATTACATCGGATGGACGGGTGATCGTCGAGACCGGGGATGGAAGATTCGATCCGGAGAAGCAGGAGTTTGCCGATGCGGTGCTTGCGCTCGCGCCCCGCGACCTCAAGCTGGTGGATTATTTTTCGCCGCGGAATCGCACGTGGGTCACCAAGAAAGATCTCGACATGGGGAGCATCGGGCCAACTATTTTCACGTTCAAGAAGTGGGAGCTGGCGGCGGCGAGCGGCAAAGAAGGCGCGATCTTTCTGCTCGACACCAAGTCGCTCGGCGGCCCCGATCACTATACGCCGCTCTATCGCAGCCCAAAGCTCACCAATGAGGAAGTGAATTTTGCGGGCAAAGGCTTCTGGGGTGCTTTCTCCACTTGGGAAGATGCTGGCGGCACGCGTTGGCTCTACGCGCCGGCTTGGGGTCCAGCGACGCCGGCAGCCAAATTCGCGCTGCAGCATGGCGATGCGCCCGACGGCAGCGTGATGGCGTTCAAAGTGGAAGAGCAGGCGGGCAAGCCCGTGCTGACGCCGGCCTGGCAGTCCGTGAACATGTCGGTGCCGACGCCGGTGATCATCGCGAACGGCATCGTCTTTGCTCTTTCGGACGGGGATTCGCCGGTGCAGTTCGGGCCCAACGGCAACCTGCTGAATGCCGAGGAACGAAAAGCAAGGCACGGTCACGCGATTCTCTATGCGTTAGATGCGAAGACGGGCGATGTGCTGTTTTCGAGCGAGAACACGATTCATGGCTTCTCGCATTTCAGCGCGCTCGGCGAAGGCGGCGGCCGCATTTATGTGGGGACTGAAGACGGGATGTTGTATGCGTTCGGGTTGGGCATTCCGCAGCCTTAGTCTAGCGGCGCTGTTCCTGGTGTCCGCGGCGCCCGCACCCGCGCAGAGCTTCACGTCGATGTTCGACGGCAAGACGCTTCAGGGCTGGGATGGCGATCCTATGTTTTGGCGCGTGGAGAATGGCGCGATCGTCGGTGAAACCAAGCCGGACAAGATGCCGAAGCAGAACACCTTTCTGATCTGGCGAGGCGGGACTCCGGCCGATTTCGAGCTCGATGCCGAATACCGGCTCAGCGGCGGCAACAGCGGCATTCAATATCGAAGCTCGGAGCTCCCGGACATCCGCTGGGCCATGAAAGGGTATCAAGCCGACATCGACGCCGAGCAACAATACACCGGGCAGATTTACGAGGAACGCGGCCGCGGGTTTCTGGCGTTGCGTGGGCAGGCGGCGCGGATTCAATCAGGCGCAAAACCCATGGTGCTGGGATCGCTCGGCGGTGATGGGGAATTAAAAAGCGTGATCCGATCGCACGGATGGAATGATTACCGCATCATCGCGCGCGGAAACATTCTGGTCCAGATCCTGAATAGCCGCGTGATGAGCATGTTGATCGACGATGATGCTGCCAATCGCAAAATGGACGGCTTGATCGGGATTCAGCTTCACACGGGCGAACCGATGAAGATTGAGATAAGGAATATTCGAATTAAGAAGCTTTAGGTTCTATTTTCATGAAGCTGCTCGCCTTCATCTCGTTGGCATTTCTTACTAGCGTAGCGGCTCAGCAGAGGGAAGCTCGCGAGCCACAAACGGCGGGCGGAACCCTCGTCGCGATGGGGCAGGATTTCATTTCCGTAAAGTTGAACGACAAGCTCACCACAGTCCACTTCTCGCCCGATACGGAATTTTGGCGGCGTGGTATCGATTTCACGGCCCCTTCCAACCTGGTAGTTGGCGATGAGATCTACGTGCGATATGAAAGAACCCTCACCGACGGTACACCGATTGCCACCTTAATCGCCGCCGTCGAGGAGGGAGACGCAGTACGCCTGATCCCGCACGACGTCGCCGAAATCCGCGTCTGCAGCGGTTACTTAACAGCTATCAGCACGAACACCATCACCATCAAGAACGACGAAGGCGCATGCACGGTGCGTTTTACGCCCGATACCAGTTTCTGGCGCGGAGACAAGTTTCACGATCCCCGCGCTCTGGTGAAGGGAGATCAGATCGGCGTGCGGGCAGAAGTCAACTACCCGAGCGGTGAACTCGTCGCCGCGGACGTTGAAGCGAATGTCACTAAATCCATGGGCAAGATCACGAAGGTCGGTTCGCGCAGCGTTGCAATCGCGGAGGAAGATGAGGACGGTCGCCCGACCCGGCGAGTCACCGTGTTCATTGATGATCATACGACGTTCGATGAAGGTACACCGAAGGATCTTCAGGCCGGCGCCTTCCTGGAGGTAATCGGTTTAGACCTGGGTCACGACCGCATGCGAGCCACCAAAGTATTGAGTTTGGAACCCGCCAGATAATTCGTTTAGAACTGGTCGGGGTCGAGGCCGAGCTGTTCAACGGTGTATTCAAAGTAGGGGCCGTCAACCAGGAAGACTAGAAAAATCTCATGCGCGAGCTGGATGAGCTTGCGAGCGCCGTACTCGAAATCGTGGTCTCTGACCGTTAAAGTGAGCGAGACGACGCCGCGTTCGTTGCCCAGGGCCGCGCGCGCTTTCGCGGGGGTAATGCTGCGATGTTCGGGCAAATCTCCCGACGTGCGCTCCTTCACGAATGCCTGCAAGTCGCGATACATCGGGGATCGCGCGGGGACGCCAGGCAACAACGAGGGAAATCGCAGCGTTTTGTTGGGGACATCAAGGAGCAGCTCGAATCGGCGGTCGTAGTGCCAAACCATCTGGTATGCGGCTTTGCCGCCGCGCTTGGGATGTGCACTGAAGCCGCGAAATACGGCCTTTTCTGCGTAGCCTTCCAGGATACCGGTCACCAGCTCGACTGTTTCGGCGCTGGTGGGTTTGCGAGTCTTCGTGGGCAAGTGCGGCTTAGTGCGCAAGTGCTCCGACGCTCGGCTCAGGATTGATGATGTTGCCGGGCGGATAATCCTTGCCGGACGTGAACTCCTTCATCGCTTGCACGTTGATGAGCGTGGACACGCGTTCCTTGGCGGCCACTTCGTAGCTGGTCTTCAGCGCCCGGCGGAAATCTTCCTGGGTGCGAACATATTCGCCGCGCGCGCCGAGTCCCTCGGCCATCTTGTCGTAGCGCAGATTTTCCTGGAACAGATACATATGCATGGATCGCGGCGTGCCAACCGCGGCCGGCCACATACCCCAGGCGTTGTTGTTGTAAACGATCGCGACCACCGGGATTTTGTACTTCGCAGCGGTGTCGAGTTCGAACATGCTGTACGTGATGCCGGCGTCGCTGGTGATGACAACCACCGGCGCGCCTTTGTATGGGGCCTGAGGGCCGACACCCAACTGCACCGCGGCGCCGGCGCCGATCATCATCGCGAGATCGGGCCCGACGGCCGAATATTGATACGGGCAACTCACTTCCTGGCCCGGACGATACGCGCGCAACCAGCGGGCACCGCAATTGCCGATGGTCCATCCGCCCCAGCCGGTCACCGTGAGTTTCGGATCAATCGCACCCTTATAGAGAAAATCGTGCACTTCCTTGCACACCACCGCGTGATGCAGCGTATTCGTCGCCTGGCTGTGCTTCACGCCTTGATCGTACTCATCCATGAGCCGCTTTTCGTATTTCTGCCGCGCGGCGGCGAGTTCGGCGACCCAGGTGTCGCGTTTCTTACTCGGCAAATCGCTCGCGAGACCTTCGAGGAAAGCGCCTTCATCGGCGATGATTCCCAAATCGAGCGGCCAATTTCGGCCGAGATCCTCACCGGTGGGATTCACGCGGATGGTCTTGGCGTCGGGATGGAAGCGCCACCGTTCGGTGCGGGTCGGCATGCTGTACTGGCCGACGAAGACCACCAGATCCGCGCTCATGAACGCATCGGGCGAGAGGCTGGCGGAGAGGCGATGCTCATCGGGGAAATGGCCGCGCATCGGTCCGGACGTGACCACCGCGAACTCGTTCTTTTCGGCCGCGGCCATCAGCGGCTCCCACGCTTTATGGAAGAACACGCCATGCCCGGCGATAATCACGGGACGCTCGGCGCGATTGATCATGTCCACCGCTTGCGCTAAATCCTTCGGCGCGGGATAGGCTTTGGCTTCGGTTCGGTATTTTTCCTTGCTGTAATAATCCTTCACTTCGGACTCTGCCATGAAGCGATGGTTGTAAATTTCGCCCGGGAAATCCAGATGCACCGGCCCGGGCACACCCGTTTTCAAATAGCGGAAGGCGTAGCCTGTGTACTCATGAATGCGGTCGGGCGCGATCATGCGCTTGCCGTATTTCTTGAGACCAACCGTGGTCGGCTGTTGATAGCCGGTCTGAATGAAGTATTCGCGATCGTCGTTCGCAATCACCGTATTGCTCGCCAGCACCAACAGGGGCGTGCGCGCGCGATGGGCCACGGCGACGTTCATGATCATGTTGGTGAAGCCGGGACCTTCGGTACCGGAGCACGCGGTGATTTCACCCGTGCAGCGCGCGAAGCCGTCGGCCGCCGACGTCATAGAGCCTTCCGAGCGCCCGCCGAACGCGGGAATTCCAGCCGCCGAAATCGCGTTGATGATCTGATAATTGCCGGGACAGCAGAACAACGCGGCCAGATTTTCTGCCTTGCAGGATTTGGCGAACAGTTGGGCGCCGGTCATCCCGCCCTTGGCGTCGAACGCGCCGAGTTGGGTGGCTTCCGCCAGGCTATCGGTGAAATCTTTGGGAAGACGAATGGAGGGGATGGCGCCCGCGGTTGCGCCCAAAATTTTGCCCGGATTCACTAGAGCAGCAGCCACCGCTCCGGCCCCGACGGTGGTAAACAGTCCACGGCGTGAGGGGCGCGATTCCGGCTCGCTTGCACCGGCCGCCTGGCCGGCGTTCGTGGTTTGGGCGTTCGTCGTGTGAACATCGCGGTTCTTACTCTCGCTCATTTTGAATCTCCTCTTGCTATTTAGTGCCCTCTTGGAGCTTCGGCCGCATGGACTCTGGCCACAGGCTGCGGATGAAGTTTACCAGATTCCAGATGTCGGTATCGCCGTTCAGCTGCGTTTTAAACGCGGGCATCTGGTCGCCCGCGCCGTCGCGAATGCTGCGGAAAATCTCACCCTCCGACGTCCCGCTTTTATAGAGGCTGGGCGTCGTCAGGTCGGTTGCTTCGGCCACCAGAGATCCTTCGGCCTTGCCGTTTTCGCCGTGGCAACTGGTGCAATTCTGAAGAAAGATAGCGCGGCCTTGGTCGATGGATTTCTTGCTGTACGCCACGGGATTTTTCAGCTTCTGGGCTTCGTCGCGATTGAGCTTGGCAGGGGCCTCGGCGAGGGCCGCGAGCGCCAGAATTGCGAAGATTCCGAAGATCCGTAAGTACAACGCTGAAAAGCTCCTTTGGGCCGCTAAGGCTTCAACGAGTCCATCGTATCAAATGGGGCAACGGCGGGGTCGATGGGCGGCCCTCGGTACGAGTGCGATTACTTCCACTCCGCAGTGAATATGTTGAACTCGTATTGCGACTTCGCGCCTTTATCGGACGCGAACACGATTGTTTTGCCATCCGGCGAAAACTCGGGGAACGCCGTGAATCCGCCGAAATTGGTCACCTGCTCGAGATCCGTGCCATCGGTGTTGATCAAATACAGCTCGAACTTGCGCCCGTCACAGTTGTGCTTGTTCGATGCGAAGAGGATCTTCTTGCCATCCGGCGTGAACGTCGGCGCAAAGCTTGCGCAGCCGAAATTCGTAATCTGCCGGGTGTGCTTGCCGGCCGCGTCCGCGACGAACAACTCCATTTTCATCGGCGAAGTCAGGTTGTCGTGCAGCAAATCGTGATAGCGCTTCTCGGTCTCAGGCGTGTGCGGATGATTGGCGCGCCACACCAGCATCTTGGCGTCGCGCGAGAGCACCGGCCCGCCGTCGTAGCCATCCGTTTTGGTGATTTGCTTCTTATCGGAGCCATCCGGCTTCATGGTCCACAAATCCAGATCGCCTGATTCCATCGAGGTGTAAACGATCCGGCCAGTCTTGAAGTTCACCGTGCCCTCGGCGTTGTAGCCCGGCGCGCCCGCGAGCGTCTTCAAAATCTTGCCGTCATCGGTGGCGAGATAGATTTTGTAGGTCGGATACACGGCCCAGACGTAGCCCTTGCTGCGATCGGCGGCCGGAGGGCATGCTTCGCCCGATTCGTGCGTGGACGCATACAAGATGTGCTTGTTATCCGGCAGAAAATATCCGCAAGTGGTGCGCCCTTTCCCGGTCGAAACCATGTGCTGGTTCGACCCGTCGCGATTCATGATGAAAATCTGATCGCATCCGAGCTTGCCGCGCGTCGATTGGAAAATGATCCGCTGCCCATCGGGTGACCAGTAAGCCTCGGCATTCTCTCCGCCTTCGGTGAGCTGCCGCATGGTCCCCAAATGCGTGGACGTTTGCGCGAACGCGGCGCCAGCAACGAGAATGTATAGTAAGTGTCTATGCAAGCCACTATCCTACCCCAAGTTTTGCCCGCTGTTTCGGCGTGGCGCTGGGGGACTACCCGCGAATTGAGATGGCACCGGAACCCGCGTCCAGCGAAATCCATCCAACGGTGACCGTGGCCGTTCCTTCTCTGGCAGCGGATGAAACTCTGGATGAATGTCTTGCCTCCCTGGAGCGTCAGACGTTCCGCGACTTCGAAGTAACTGTCATCGACAACAGCGGCCGGCATCAGGTGCGCGCCCGCGATGGCCTGCGGGTAATCGCGAACGACCGCAATGTTGGTTTCGGAGCCGCTGTGAATCAGGCGTTTCGCGAATCGCGGGCGCCATTTCTGGCGGTCTTGAACGATGACGCGATCGCGCAACCCGGCTGGCTCGAAGCGCTGGTTTCAGCCATGGCAAGGCCCGAGGTCGGTATGTGCGCCTCGCAGGTCCGGTTGGCCGGCTCGGATCGGCTGGATTCGGCAGGGATGCTTTTGTGTCTGGATGGATCGAGCAAGCAGCGCGGCCATCTGGAATCACCGGCGTCGTTCGCGCGTCCGCAGGAGGTCCTGCTGCCCAGCGGTTCGGCGGCACTGTACCGCCGCGAAATGCTGAATGAGATCGGCCTCTTCGACGAAAGCTTTTTTCTCTACTGCGAGGATACTGACCTCGGACTTCGGGCGCGTTGGGCAGCGTGGGAATGCCCTTACGTTCCCGGCGCGGTGGTTGAACATCGCTATTCGCATTCGGCGGGCAAAGCATCCGCACTCAAGGCCTATTACGTCGAGCGCAACCGCCTGTTCGTTATCTTTAAGAACTTTCCCATGCGCGACCTTGTGTTCGTGCCGTTTTATGCCACCGCGCGCTATTTCTGGCATTTGATCTACGCGCTGGGCGGCCGAGGCAAGGCCGCTGAATTCCAGAGCGAAGGCGGGAGCTTGCTTCGCTTGCCATGGTATGTGTTCCGGGCGTATGGGGAATTGCTGGCGCGTCTACCGGCCATTTGGCGCGCGCGCCGGCGGATGAAGCGCCGCCTCGATTCGAAACAGTTTCACCGCTTGATTCGCAGCCGGTCCATTAGTCCCCGCCAGGTGGCCGCGTTGTGAGGCCAGCTGCTTCACCGCAGCAATTGATGATTCTGATTCCCGCCTTCAACGAAGTTGGCGCGATCGCGGGAGTCATCGGCGAGGTGCGCCAGGTGGTGCCCGGCGTGCCGGTGCTTGTGGTGGACGACGCATCCACGGACGGAACAGACAAAGCCGCGCGCGATGCCGGCGCCGATGTGCTGCGGCTGCCGTACCATTTGGGCTTGGGCGGCGGGGTTCAGGCCGGCTACAAGCTCGCCTACGAGCTCGGCTACGAGTACGTGATCCGGGTGGATGGCGACGGGCAGCACGATCCCAAATATATTCCCGATCTGCTCCGGACGCTGCGCGAAAGCGGTTGCCACATGGTGATCGGATCCCGATTCCAGAACGGCAATGGCGGTTACACCAGCTCCCTTCGCGCCATGGGCATCTGGTTTTTCCGCCTGGTGCTGCGGCCGATTCTGGGCAAGCCGGTGCGCGACCCCACCTCCGGTTTCGTGGGCGTGAATCGCCAGGCTCTCCAGGTTTTCACGGGCAGCTTTCCTCTGGAATATCCGGAAATCGAGGCGCTGGTCGTTTTGCAACGCAAGCGCTTCCAGTTTCAGGAAGTGCCCTGCCGGATGCGGCCGCGCAAGACCGGACGCAGCACCATCACCGCGGTAAAATCGCTATATTACATCTTTCATGTTCTGCTGGGTGTGTTCGTGAACGTCCTCAAGTTTGAAGGCCGCCGAAGAAAGGAATAAGCCGGATTCAGGAATGGAACGATTGCTCAATGTAACCACCGTTTTGAGCGTTTTGCTGGCGGCGATGGTGCTTTTTTCCGTGCGGCGGTCGCACATCCGCGTGGAATATTCCGCAAGCTGGCTGGCCGCTGCTGTCGTTTTGTTCGCTCTTTCGCGGTCCTCTTTCGCTCTCACATGGATCGCCCGCCAGCTCGGCCTCGCCGATCCGCCATTGGCCCTAATGCTTCTGATTTTCTGCGTCTTTGTGCTCGTGATTTACCGGCTTTCGGTGGTGATCTCCGATTTGAAGGACGCCAATATCGCCATGGCGCAGCGGCTCGCGATCGTGGAGTTTCAATTGCAAAACCCGCACCCGGATGCCCCGGAATAGCAACCAATGAATCGTAGCAAGGCAGGCAGCAAAGCCAAACAATCGAAACGCCCCGTCCCTCCGGTGGCGGTTGCGGAATCGCGCTCGAATCCGCTGCTGTGGATTTACGGACCCAGTCTGCTGATCGCGCTCATTGCGGCCTTCGAAGTTTATGGTCCGGCTCTCCATGGCCCGTTCCTCTTGGACGATCAGCACCTGAACTATACGCTTCCTTATGCGGCGTATGTGCCGCTGAAGGGCTGGTTGCATCAGATGCGGCCGCTGCTGATGTTCAGCTACTGGCTGAATTTTCAAGCGGGAGGGTACAGCACTTTCGGATATCACCTGGTGAATCTAATTCTGCATTTCGGCAGTTCGATTTTGATCTTTTTTGCCGCGTGCAAGGTGCTGAGCTGGGCCAAGCTGGACGAAATGCAGACGCGGATTCTCGCTATATTCGCCGCGGGACTTTTTCTGCTGCATCCCGCGCAAACGGAGTCCGTCAGTTACATCGCCAGCCGATCGGAAACGTTGAGCGTATTTTTTGTTCTGGCGGCTTTCGCCGTGTTTCTGTATCGAAGGACCACGGCTCTCTCGATCCCGCGCATTGCCGGGATTCTCCTGCTGTTCGCCGCCGCCGGTCTTTCCAAAGAACACACCGCGGTGCTTCCCGCTCTCTTCCTGCTCACCGATTACTATTGGAACTTCGAATTCCAACCATCCGTCATGTGGCGGAACTGGAAATTGTACGTTCCCATGGCTGTCGGTATTGCGTTCGCATCGGTCAAGATCCTCCGCTTGCTTCGGCACAATCAAACGGCGGGGTTCCAGATGCGCGGTCTCAACTGGCATCAGTATTTTTTCACTGAGTGCCGTGTGATCTGGGATTATACGCGGCTATTTTTCATCCCGGTGGGCCAAAATCTCGATCCGGATGTCGATATTTCGCGCAATGTGCTGGCGCACGGCGCCATTTTCGCCCTGGCCGGCTTGCTCCTCGTAACGGTGCTGGCGTGGATCTATCGCCGCCGCTTCCCGCTCGCCTCCTATGGCTGGTTCGTCTGGCTCATTCTGCTGGCCCCGACCTCTTCCCTGGTCCCCATTCGCGATCCCATGGCCGAACGCCGCATGTATCTTCCGTTCATCGGCCTGATTTTTGTCACCCTCGAAATTCTGCGGCGCTGGAAGGTTTCGCGCAACGGACTGATCGCCGCGCTGGCTACCGTCCTGGTGGTTGAAGGCGCGCTCACATACCAAAGAAATTTGCTTTGGAGCAACGCGGTGGATATCTGGAAAGACACCGTCGCCAAGTCCCCCGAAAAATACCGGCCCCGGTTTCAATTAGCGTACGTCGAATATCAAGCGGGAAGCTGCAGCGACGCGGCGGAGCAGTACCAGAAGGCCGCTACTCTGGTGCGCCCGCGCTATGATCTTCTGCTCGATTGGGCTTTGGCCTACGATTGCGCCGGCAACTCGCAGCAGGCGATTGCCAAGTTTGAGGAATCCGCCAAGCTCAGGCCAAGCGCACACGTCTATTCACAGATCGGCATGGAATACGGCAAGAGCGGCCAGTACCCGGAAGCGCTCGCCGCGCTTCAGCGGGCCCAGGAACTGAATCCCCGATTCGCGATGACATATTACTACCTGGGAAACATTCACAAGATTCAAGGAAATCAGGCGCAGGCTGTGGCGGACTACCAGCGTGTGCTGTCACTCGATCCAGGGAACCAGCCCGCGCGCGACGCTCTGGCCCGCATGGCCACGCAATGATTCGCATCGGTGTCAACGCGCTGTACCTGATTCCGGGCGGCGTGGGCGGCACCGAGATCTACCTCCGCAATCTGCTGCAAGCGCTTTCCGAAATCGACGCGGTGAACCAGTACGTGGTGTTTACGAATCGCGAAACAGGCGCCGATCTGATTCCCCGGCGGCCCAATTTCGCCGCGGCGCCGCAACCGGTTCGCGCGTCCTTCCGGGCCGCAAGAATCCTATGGGAACAGCTTTTTCTTCCCTTCGCTGCCCGCAAACAACGGCTCAATATTTTGTTTAATCCGGGGTTCACCGCGCCTCTGCTGTGCGGGCGCCCGATGGTCACGGTGTTTCACGATCTGCAGCACAAGCGCCATCCCGAATATTTCCGTTGGTTCGATTTGCCGTTCTGGAATTTTTTCCTGTGGGCGGCGGCACGGCGCTCACGGGGATTGATCGCGGTGTCTCAAGCCACGGCGGACGATGTGCAGCATTATTACGGCCGCGGCGCCCGCGTGATCTATCACGGCGTGGAACGGCAGTTCTTCGAGATCGCGGAGCAGCGCGATCCGAAAGACTACATCCTCTGTGTTTCCACAACTCACCCGCATAAAAACCTGGAGCGCTTGCTGCGAGTGCATGCGCAAATGAAAGATGCGCCCAAGCTGGTGCTGACCGGCGTCCGCGGATTTGCCGCGCGTGAAATCGAAACTTTTGCGGGCGCCACCGTGCAACTGACGGGATGGATTCCGCGCGAACAGCTATACGAGATCTATCGCGGTGCGTTGGGCTTCATTTATCCATCCACCTTCGAAGGGTTCGGCATGCCGGTGCTCGAAGCCATGGCGGCCGCTGTTCCCGTGGCCTGTTCCGACATCCCGCCATTGCGAGAGATCGCGCGCTCCACGGTGCACTTCTTCGATCCGGCGAACGATCGTGAGATTCGCGACGCGATCTTGCTGGTGGCATCGGGCAAAATCTCGACCGATGCAGCGCAACGCCGCGCCGCCGGCTTCACCTGGACGAAAACGGCGCGCGCAACACTCGACTATCTCAGCAGGTCTTCGAGTTGAATCTTGGTGTCAGTCTTTGAATCACGATATTTGACGATCACCGGCGTGTATAGCGAAAGTCCCCAATCGAGCCCCGGCCCGGATGTAATGGCGCGCGAGCCGGCCACGACCACCGCGTCTTCGGGAATCACGAGCGGGTCGTCATCGGAAGCCTTGTAGATGCGCCCCCGCACCACGTCGTACACGGGAGTGGAGCGGTTCAAAATGACGCCCGAACCGAGCACCGCGCGGCGCTTCACCACCGTGCCTTCGTAGATGCCGGTGTTGCCGCCCATCAGCACTTCGTCTTCAATGATCACCGGCAGCGCGCCCACCGGTTCCAGCACTCCGCCGATCTGCGCGGCCGCCGATACATGGCAATTCGCACCCACCTGCGCGCAACTACCGACCAGTGCGTGCGAATCGATCATCGAACCGTCGCCCACCCAGCTTCCCGTATTGATGTACATTGGCGGCATGCACGTAACGCCGCGGCCGATGTAGCAGCCGTCGCGAATACTCGACCCGCCGGGGACAATACGAATTCCGCGATCCACCGCGAGCCGCTGCACTGGAAATGTTGCTTTGTCAAACCAAGGCTGACGCGTGGAGTTAATCGACATGTCCACGACCGCGCCCATGCGAAACCCCAGCAGGATGCCTTTTTTCACCCAGGGATTCACGCGCCAACCGGTTGTAGTGGAGGCGGCGGGCTCAGCCGCGCGGATCTCCCCCGCGTTCAGCGCCTGCTTGAAACGCTGGAAGAGCTCGAAATGATGGTCAGTGTAGCTTGAGGGTTTTTCGTCGAAGAGCTTTTCAATCTCAGCCTGCATGCACACTCCGGCCGGCCATCAATCCAAGCGTTTCGAGAACCTTTTCGATCTTGGCGAGATTGGCCGCGCTGGGCGCGCACAACGGCAGCCGCCACACAGGTTCAAGCAACCCCATCAGAGCCATCGCCTGTTTCACTGGAATCGGATTCGACTCGACGAAGTTCACTTCCATTAGCGGCAGATATTTGCGTTGCAGTTCGCGAGCCCCCGCGAAATCATTCGCCAAAGCGCGCTGGATGAGCTTGGTAAATTCGCCGGGAATTTCGTTCGAAACTACGGAAATCACACCGCGCCCCCCGAGCGAGATCAACGGAATCGCGATCGAATCGTCACCGCACAGCACCGCAAAATCCGGTGGGACCTGATGAACCACCTGCGCCATTTGGCTGATGTTTCCGGAAGCTTCTTTGACGCCGACGACGTACTCGACTTCCGCGAGCCGCTTCAGCGTGGCGGGCTCGACGTTCACGCCCGTGCGGCCTTGAACACTATAAATAATGATCGGAAGCTTCACCGCAGAGGCGATCGCTTTATAGTGCTGATACAGACCTTCCTGCGTCGGCTTGTTGTAATAGGGAGTGACGGAAAGAATACCGTCGGCGCCCAGCGCCTTGATCTCGTGCGCCAGTTCGATCACTTCCGCGGTGTTGTAGCCGCCGGCGCCCGCGAGCACCGGCACGCGGCCTTTGGCTTCTTCGAGCGTGATCTCTACCACGCGCAAATGCTCCCTGCGGCTCAGCGTGGGGCTCTCGCCCGAGGTTCCGCAGGGCACCAGAAAATTGATGCCTTCTTGAATTTGACGCTTCACCAGCGACCGAAGCGTCAGTTCGTCGAGAGAACCGTCCTTGCGGAACGGAGTGACCATGGCGGTGCCGCAGCCTTGAAATAACATGTCTTCCTCCTACCTCTCAGGCTCCAAAGAGAACGTCGCTGAATTCGTAAAATCCTTTGCGTCCTACAACCCATTGTGCCGCTTTCAACGCGCCGCGGGCGAAGCCTTCCCGGCTCCTTGCGGTGTGGCGCAGTGTGATGGTGTCGGCGGCGGAATCGAATCCAATTTCGTGCGTGCCGGGGTGTGTGCCCGCGCGGCTCGAACTGACGTCGATGTTGCGCGCGTATCCAGCCGCTTTCATCCGGTTCACCAGTTGGACCAGGGTGCCCGAAGGCGCGTCCTTCTTGGTGATGTGATGAATCTCCCAAGCCCAGGCGCCGTATTCTTTTTCGTTGGCAAGCAGGTGCGCGGCTTCCGAGACCAGGCGTGTGAAGACATTTACGCCGACGGAAAAGTTGGGACTCCAAACAAGCGCATTATCATTTGTTTCAATGAGCGCCTTGGCTTCCGCCAAATGATCCATCCAGGCCGTGGTCCCCACGACGATCGGAATGCGCAGCGCCGAGAGTTTCCGGATATTGCCCAGCACTGCCGAGGGCACTGAGAATTCGACCGCGACATCGGCCCCGTCGAGCGATTCGTCGCGATCGACATCGAGGCGTGCGACCACGGTAAATCCGTACTCGGGCGCGAGCTGGTCGATCAATCGCCCCATCTTGCCGTAGCCCACGATCGCGAGATTAGGCATGCGGTTTACTCATTCAAATACCGCCGGATCGAGATCAGTGAAAAACTCGGTGTGGAGGGCCTGAACGGCAGCGCGCAGATCATCGCCGGCCACGACAAACCCCAAATTCAGCGCCGAAGCGCCTTGTGACAACATGCGCACATTGATCGCGCCCAGAGCGTTGAACACGCGCGCTGCGATGCCAGGAGTGTGGCGAATGTTTTCACCCACAATGCAGATGATAGCCTGATTCTCGTCGACGGAGACCTCAGCGAATTCGCGCAGCTCGGCAAGGATTGCCTCCACGCGTTCGGGTTGATCGATGGTAAGCGACACGCTGACCTCGGAAGTCGCGACCATGTCGACAGACGTCTGATTACGGTCGAAAACTTCGAAAATGCGCCGCATGAATCCGTGCGCCATGAACATGCGCGTCGATCGAATATTGAGCACCATCACTCGGCCCTTGCAGGCAATCGACTTCACCACATTTTTGCTTGGAGCCGTGGCGGATTGGATGCGCGTGCCTTCGATATGCGGGCGCCGCGAGTTCAGAATCATGACCGGAATGTTGCGATCGATCGCCGGCATCACAGTCGCCGGATGCAGCACCTTCGCGCCGAAATAGGCCAATTCCGCGGCCTCGGTGAACGAGATCACCTTCACGCGGCGTGCATCCGGCACCACGTTCGGATCGGCCGTGAGCATGCCGTCGACATCGGTCCAGATCTGGATTTCCTCCGCGCCGATGCCCGCGCCGACGATAGATGCCGTGAAGTCGGACCCGCCTCGGCCAAGCGTCGTGGTAACGCCCTGCTCGGTTGACGCGATAAACCCACCCATCACGACGACGTGCTGTTTTGCGAGCGGCGGAATCGCGGCAGCCAGCTTCGCGTACGTTTCATCGAACAGCGGAATCGCCTGGGTGTGGCGATGATCCGTCACGATCACCTTACGCGAGTCGAGATGCACGGCGTTCAGCCCGTGGTGCTGGAAGAGGTTTGTGACGATCAAGCTCGACAACCGCTCGCCGAAGCTGGAGATCGCATCGATGGAGCGCGGCGTCAATTCGCCCAGCACAGCCAGGCCTTTCACCAGTTCAGAAAGCTCCTGGAAATGTTCGTCGACCGTGCGCTCCATGCCCGATTCCCGCAGGTGGAAATCGCGCAACGCAATCAATTCGCGCAGCGCTCCGTCGCGCTGGCCGCCGACCGCGAGGTCCGCAATCTTGAGCAGCCGGTTGGTTGTTTTGCCCATCGCGGAGACCACCACGATGGGCTTGCGGTCGAGCCGCGACTTGACGATCCCGGTGACGCGCTGGATGGCTTCGGCGGATTCGACCGAGGTCCCGCCGAACTTCATGACGATCATTAGTCCAGCAGGCCTTCCGTGTACATCAGTTCCGCATTCAGCACCGCCGCACCGGCCGCGCCTCGAATGGTGTTGTGCCCCATCGCTACAAATTTATAATCGAGCACCGGGCAATCTCGCAGACGACCAACGAATACGGCCATTCCACGCTCCCGCTCGACGTCGCGGCGAGGCTGCGGCCGGTCATTCTCTTCCATATAAATCACGGGATGCGGAGGCGCGCTCGGCAGGTTGCGTTCTTGCGGCACGCTGCGATAATTCACCAGCGCGCGGATAACCTCGTCCCGGCTGGGTTTGCGCTCGAATTCCACGCTCACCGCTACCGTATGTCCATCCACCACCGGCACACGATTACAATGCGCGCTGACTCGCGCGTTCAACGGCCGGAGGCTCTCGGCGGTGAAATCGCCCAGGATTTTCTGCGTCTCCTGCTGCATCTTCTCTTCTTCGCCGCCGATGAACGGAATCACGTTCGCGTTGATGTCCATCGATGCAACGCCGGGATAACCCGCGCCGGATATCGCCTGCATGGTCGTGGCGACTACGCGCGTGATGCCGAACTGTTTCAGCGGCGCGAGCGCCATCGCGAGTACAACCGTGGAACAGTTCGGATTCGTGGCGATTTGTCCGTTCCAGCCGCGCTGGCGCTGCTGGTGAGGGATGATCTTCAGGTGCTCCGGATTTACTTCCGGAATCAGCAGCGGAACGTCGGGTTCCATGCGATGATTACGCGAGTTGGAGACAATCACGTGGCCGGCCTGCGCAAACTCGCGCTCGATTTCGGTGGCGACCGAAGCATCCATCGCAGAAAAAACCAGGCGCGGCGCATTCGCCGGCTTGCACTCTTGTACCTGGATGTGGCGGACGGCCGCGGGCATGGCGCCATCTAACCGCCAACTGGTGGCTTCGCTGTACGGCTTACCGGCCGAGCGGTCGCTCGCGCCCAGCCATGCTATTTCAAACCAGGGATGGTTCTGAAGAAACTTTACGAAGTGCTGCCCCACCATTCCGGTGGCGCCCAGGATTCCGACGGGGATCTTTGTTTCGTTCATAAAAATTGCTGCACCATTCGTTTGTAGATTTGGATTGCTTCGAGGATCTGCGCTTTCCGGATTCGCTCCTCGCTGGTGTGTGCGACGTGAATGGAACCTGGGCCAATCAGGTACGGTTTGCCCCAGGCGGTTCCAAGCGCCGGGATATCGGTGGTGAAAGATACGACCGTGGTTTCGAAATCTGCCAGCGACCCGAGAAGCGTCGCCGGAATCTTGAGGCGCTCGTGGACTTCGGCCTTGCCGTTCACGGCTTGCTGCATGGCCTCGAAAGTCGCTTGACCGCTATCGACGATTCGGATGAAAAGCTCGGCCTGAGCGTGATCGGGAATGACGTTGGGCGCGCGGCCGCCTGCAATGGTGCCGATATTCAGCGTGCTCGCACCGAGAAGGGGGTGCTTCGGAAGCGGCACACGCCGGACTTCCTGGAGAGCATCCAGCAGCTTCTCAATCGCCGACTCGCCGAGCTCCGGATACGCTGAATGCGCCATGCGTCCGGTGGAGACAAGCTCCAGGCGCAGTGCTCCCTTGGAGCCGACGGCCAATTTATTCTCGGTGGGTTCGCCGTTGATCAGGAATTTCGAGCCGCGCGGCATTTTAGCCGCGGCCAGCGCGCCGGCGCTGTTACGCTCCTCTCCTACGACAAATAACAGACCGATGTTTCTTCGTCCCGCTTCGAGCAGCTCTTGGACGGCGAAGATCATTGCCGCGATGATGCCTTTGGTGTCGCACGCCCCGCGGCCCCAAATGTACTCGCCATCCTCACGGGAAGGAAAAAACGGCGGCACTGTGTCCATGTGCGTCGAGAGCGTAACGGTTGGTTCGCCCCAACAGGCGAAGACATTGTTGCGGCGCGGTTCCACCGGCATCAGCTCGGCTCGTCCATCGAATTTGGAAACCAGCTCCGAGAGATGCGCGAAGAGCGCATGCCCGGCCTGTTCTTCGTTTTCCGTGATGGATTCGATGTCCACCAGCGCCCGCGTGAGTTCGAAAACGTTCATTCCAGTTCTCAGTTAACAACTTTTCAGTGAACAGCAGCCTCGGGAGATGAGCGGCGCAAGGAAGGACACGCGAATGGAGTGCGTGCTCCCCAGTAGCGCTCCACCCGCTCTCCGATCCCGGAGATTCGGATGACAGTGGGCGGGTGTTAGCCCGGCCCCCCAATCGCGCCGGGCGGAAATTGCCGCGGCTGATTTCGGCGGAATATGATCCCTTTTGCCGGCGCTCCGAAACTCCCGGAACCGCGCAGCCGGCTACTGATGATCTCCGCACCTCTACAAGGACAAAACTAGGATAACAGGTTCCAGTCCCGGAAGGCACTTTCGGCGACGATCTTCCGGCGACGATCACTTGCGCTTCGCGGAAACGAAGCGAGCCTTGGCCTGGTCTTCGCATATACAAGACATGGTCGTTGATAACATACAAAACCAAAGTCCGTGCGTGTGGGAGAATATTTGTGATGAATCGTTTATATTGCGTGACACTCGGAGCGCTTCTCGTGGGATCGGTCGCGGCCGCAGCCGCGCCGGCCTGCGATCCCGGTAACGGCGGCATCACTCTGCCGACGGGCTTCTGCGCCGTGGTCGCGGCCGATAGCCTGGGCCACGCGCGGCACATGGCGGTTGCGCCCAATGGCGACGTGTACGTCGCTCTCCAGGGCGGCAGAGATGGCGGCGGAGGCGTGGTCGCGCTGCGCGACACCAAGGGCGATGGCCGTTTCGATGTGAAGGTGACGTTCGGCGAAGGCAGCAGTACAGGCATCGCTCTCCACAACGGCTATCTTTACGTCGCTCATCCGCAGTCGGTCGAACGTTTCAAGATGACGCCGGGACAACTGAAGCCCGCGGGCGCCGCTGAAGTCGTCGTCATGGGATTGCCGGGCGAGCGCGAGCATGGCGACAAGGGACTCACCTTCGACGGGAAGGGGTCGTTCTACGTCAATGTCGGCGCGCCTTCCAACGCCTGTCAGGTGAAGGATCGCCAGTTAAAATCGCCTGGCCAGGACCCGTGCCCGATTCTCGAAAAGCACGGCGGTATCTGGAAGTTCGACGAAAACAAGCTCGGACAGACGCAAGCGGATGGTGTACGGTATGCGACCGGGCTGCGTCAAATGCCGGCCATCACCTGGCACGATGGTGCGCTTTACATCGTGATGAATAATCGCGATCAGCTCAACGTGCTGTGGCCCGGCGAATTTACCGTGCAAGAAAATGCCGAGCGGCCGGCCGAGCCGATGTATCGCGCCGTCCAGGGTTCCAACTTCGGATGGCCGTATTGTTTTTATGATTACGGCCAGAAAAAGTTTCTGACCAATCCCGAATACGGCGGAGACGGCAAGAGCGCGGACCGCTGTGGCGGGTTTACGCAGCCAGTTACTTCATTTCCCGCTCATTGGGCGCCGGTGGATGTCATGTTCTACTCGGGCAAACAATTTCCCGAGAAATATCGCGGCGGCGCATTTATCGCGTTCCACGGCTCCTGGAATCGCGCGCCGATGCCGCAGGACGGCTATAATGTGACGTTCCAACCGTTCGCACACGGCAAGCCTTCGGGCGCGTTCGAGATCTTCGCGAGCGGATTTGCGGGTAAGTCTCCGCTTTTGAATCCGGCGGATGCGGTCGCGCGAGCCGATGGAGTGGCGCAAGCGCCCGATGGATCGCTTTATATCGCCGACAGCCAAAAGGGCAAGATCTGGCACGTTTACTATCGCGGAAACTAGCTATCCGTTGATCCCGGTCTGGCGTCACCACCCCAAATTGCTGACGACGAAGTAAACTACCGGAAGCGCGAACAAGCTGCTATCCACGCGGTCCAGCCATCCGCCATGTCCGGGTAACAGATTGCCGCTGTCCTTCACTCCCGCGCCGCGCTTGATCGCCGATTCGCAGAGATCGCCGAACTGGCCGGAGATGTTTGCAATCACCGTCAGCCCGAGCGCGCCCGCGAGCGGCGCAGTCTTCAGCAGCCAGGGAAAATACAACGCCCCGTAAACCACGGACGCGACGCTGGAGGCGATCGACCCTTCCCACGATTTTCCGGGGCTCACGTTCGGCGCGAGCTTATGGCGGCCGAGCAACCGCCCGACGTACAGCGCCGCGACGTCGCCCGCCCAGTTCAGCGAGAGCGCAAAGAACAGCCAGTACACATTGAGCGCGCGTAGCTCAATCGCGCATCGCAACGAACCAAAAATATAGACGACGCCGAGCAGCAATACGGCCGCATCGGGCAGCGCGCGCGAGCGTTCAGCGGATCGCAACGCCAGCGCCATCGCCAGGATTGCTACCAAGACCAGAAGCGGACCGTACTTTCCAGGCAACAGCAGCAGCAACAACCCCGCGGCATATCCGAATACGCCCGGTTTTGTGATCCCTTGGAGCGCCGCGAGTTCGCTGTACTCGCGGAAACAGAGCACGGCGACGGCTGCCACTGCCGCCAGGAATGCCCATTGCGGCGCCCACAGCACGATATAGCAGAAGAAGGGAATGAGAAGAAGCGCAGTTAGAATGCGCGTCATCGCGCCAGGGAACCGGCCACTGCAACTAGCTCAGCGTCGGCGGGTCCGGACGCATTCAGGCCGCCAAACCGGCGGTCGCGTTTCTGATAATCAAGAATCGCGTGCAGCAAATCCGCGCACCGGAAATCAGGCCACAAAGTTTCGGTGACGTACAGCTCGGCATACGCGATCTGCCACAGCAGGAAGTTGCTGATGCGCATCTCGCCGGAGGTCCGGATTAAGAGATCGGGATCGGGCAGGCCCGCGGTATAGAGCCGCGAGGTGATGGCTTCCTCGTCGATGCGCAGCCCGTGCAGCCGGCCCTCCAGCCGCGCATCCTCCAGAATGGCATTCAGCGCGTCCACCAACTCCGCGCGCCCGCTATAGTTGATCGCGACGTTCAGCCGCATGCCGGCGTTGTGCGCCGTTGCTTCGATCGCGTTCTCCAGTTCCTGGCGCACCGGCGCGGGGAGCTGATCCATCCGGCCCATGCAAGTGAAGCGAATGCCGTTGCGCAGAAGGTCGGGAAGCTCGCGTGTCAAGTACAGCCGCAGCAGGCGCCACAACATGTCCACCTCGGTTCGCGGCCGCTTCCAGTTTTCGGCCGAAAACGCGTAGAGAGTCAGGGCGCCGATCCCGAGGCGGGTGCAGGTCTCGATGGTGGTTCGGACGGGCTCCATGCCGGCCTTGTGCCCGGCTGCGCGCGGCAGGTTCCGGCGGCGTGCCCAGCGGCCGTTGCCGTCCATGATGATGGCGATGTGCGCGGGTAACCGGCCGGGGTCAATCGAACTGGCGAGGATCCAGTCTTTACTGCCGGGCTTCAGAACCTCAAACAGGTCTTTCATTTGGCCAAATTGCTATGGTACACCCGATTGTCCGAAATCGCTGCCGTTCGCCTGAGGCCATGCAAAAGCCTCTTACTGCTGCACGGGAATGGTGGCAGAAGGGGTTGAGACTCCACCGATCGTAATCGTCACCGGGATGTCGCCATTCGCTGTGGTCGCGGGAATGCGCACGTTGAATTGATAGAGCCCGCTGATCGATCCGGGCGAAAGTCCGGCGTACATGACATCCGATGACGCGAGCGTTACGCCGCCGATCTGTACGGTGATTGGTTGTGCTGGTGTGATCGGCGCTTGTCCGGTCGCAAGTTGGCCCGCTGTGTAGGGCGGATTCGTGTCGCCGAATCCGGTGCCAAAGAGAGAAACGATATCGCCGGGCTTAGCGGGCGCGGCGCCGGGTACCAGGGTCGGGCTCGCGACAATCGTCCCGGTGACCGCCTCCTCGGCCGCAATGGTGGTGGAATTGGGGATCAGAAAGAACGCCGGCGCGTAAGTCTGCAACGCGTTAAACGTGCCCACGGCGCTGGAGATCGCGTCCATTGTGCCAGGATTGAGAATCACGGTCAGGCCGATGGGTCCGGTGCCGCTAAACTCGGGCATCTGCGCGTTGATCTGCGTGGGATCGACGAAGGCAATCGGCAAATTCACCGGCTGGGCCAAGCCCGGGCCCGTCACCTGCACGCCAACACATCCGAGTTCGGTTGGAAACGCGCCATTGACGAAATCGCCGAGGCCCGCCCCACGCGAACGTCCGGAGGTTTGAAAGCCCGTTCCGAAAATGCTAATCATCCCGTTGGAAGAAAAAGCCGGCTGGAAGGACGCACCGTTCACGATGGTTTGCAGAACCGGCGCCTTGGTAAAATCGCAGCCGCCGGCGTTGTTGAGTGTCGTGACATTCGTGTAGACCCAGTCGCCTTGCGCCGTCCCGTCATCGTTGGCGGCTACAGCGGCGACGTACACATTCAGCCGGCCGATCTCCTGGTCCGGCGGCATCCATGTCACATCGAATTCGTACGTGGCTCCGGCCGTCCCCATGGGTGCGTTCATGTGTTCGGCGAACTGGCGCGGCATTGTGGAGTTGCAAGGCGCGGGCGAACCGTACTGCGTTCCGTTGTCACAAACCACCTGCTCGTTTGCATCACTTACTGTAAACACACCCGACGACAAAGTCTCATCGCTCTGCTCCCGAATCGTCATTTGGAAACCCCAGCGCGAGGCCTGCGGATGTTGGACGAGGATCCGGATGGTCTGTGACTCGGTGGGTATGTAGTCCGACACGATAACTTGCAACGACCCGGCCGGATCATTCACGGCATAGCTGTTGTGGCACATGATGCAGCTTTGTCCGCCATGATCGGTGGGCGCGCCGGTGTACCCAAGACTCGGTGTCTTACTCTCCGCAAACAGAAATGCCGGCAGGGCTAGTAGTGTTAGTAAGCGTAGGCAGGTCATCTCGGACATGAGACTTTGCATCTAGAAAAAAGTTACTCCGTGCTAGGATTCCGCCGCGACGAAATCGCTAATGCCTTTTTAGCTATGGTACTTAGCGGCACGTCCGCGAGCGTACTCTTGGCCAGCCATCGAAATCCCGCAGGGTGCGATCGGACCGCGGCACGGCAAACCGCCACTAAGTAAGTGGTGTTTACTATGGTATGTCGAAATGCGCCGGCATGATCGATAACCTTCGCCCCGGGTAATTGGTCTTGTTCGGGCAGCTCCCAAAACGCCGCCAAGCGCGAGCTGTCGGGCGGCCGTTGCCAAAACAGAACCTTGTTCGCTTTTTCGATCACCAGCAGTTTCTTCTCGCGCCGGCGGGCGCCGGGAGGTGCGCTGCGCACCGGCAATTCCTGTTCCCGTCCCTGTTGCTTCGCTTGGCAGAAGAACCGTACCGGGCAGCTCTCGCAGAGCGGCCGCTTTGGAACGCACACGGTGGCGCCGAGCTCCATCAGCGCCTGATTGAATTCGGCGGGGTGTTTGCGATCGAGGAGCTCGTCTGCGAAGCCACGCAGCCGTTTTCGCACCGCGTCCGCTTTAATGTTGCCTGGTTCGGCCGCCAGCCGGCTCAATACCCGCGCCACATTCCCGTCCATCACCGCGTGCGGCAGCCCAAACGCGATGCTGGCCACGGCCGCGGCCGTATACTCGCCCACTCCCGGCAATTCCCTAAGCGACCGAAGACTGCGGGGGAAATCGCCCAGCGCCGCGATATTCTTCGCTGCTTTTTGCAGATTGCGCGCGCGCGAATAGTAACCGAGGCCGGCCCACGCGGCGAGCAGATCCTGTTCGGCCGCATCCGCCAGTGTGCGCACGTTCGGGAACCGGTCCAGAAATCGCGCATAATAAGGAAGCACCGCCGCCACGCGCGTTTGCTGCAACATGACTTCTGAAATCCAGATGCGATATGGATCTTGTGTCTTCCGCCACGGCAGATCGCGCTTGTTCTTGCTATACCACGCGAGCAAGCGCCGACGGACTCGCGCGCAATCCGGTTTGCGGCCGGCGCGCCTTTCTCGAACTCTCTTTTCTTGACGCAGCTTTTCTTGATCCGTCATTTCTTCACCCATCATTTCTTGACCCATCTGGGAACGAGTATACTGGCACCAAGATCATCGGATTGACGTGAGCGGGCGCATTCTTCGCAGGTACCTCTGGACCGGTTTTTTTCTTCTCGCGGCTTCGCTCGCCGCGATGGTGCTATACGTCGCTGCGAAACCCTATGCGCGGGGCGGGGAACTGTGGCGTCCGCTGGCCTATGCATCGCTGCTGATTCTGGCCGCCGGCGGCCTGGTGGTGGCGTTCTTTCTGCGGTCTTTCTCCCGCCGCATGTGGCAAATCCGGGCTTATGTGGAGCGTCTGCTCGATCCGCCGGTTCTCGAACAGGAGCTGCCTTCGGGCGACGACGACCTTGGTCTGCTGGCGCGTTCTCTGCAACGCGCCGCGCCGCGCATCCGCGAATTAATCGACAACCTGAAGATCGAAGGCGCCCGCCGCGAAGCGATTCTCGTCAGCATGGTGGAAGGCGTGCTGGCGGTTGATAAGGACCTGCGCGTTACTTTCTGCAATCAGGCTTTCGCGCGAGCTTTGGGCGCGCGACTGCCGGTGATTTCCGGCGTTCCTCTGGCCGAATTAGTGCGCGACCCGGGCCTGCGCGAGATCATGACCAGGGTTCTGGCCACCGGCGATCGCCTGGAGCAGCGGCTTACCTTGCCCGCCGCCGGCGCCCACTCCTTTGAGGTGCTGGCCGGACCGCTGGGAGGTCCGCCGTCCCGCGGCGCCCTTGCAATTCTCCACGACGTAACAGAGTTGGAGCGCCTGGAGCGCGTACGCCGCGATTTTGTCGCCAATGTATCGCACGAGTTGCGGACGCCGCTGACCGCAATTCGCGGCTATGCCGAAACGCTGCTCGACGGTGCACTCGAAGATCACCAGAACAATCGCCGGTTCGTCGAGATCATCCTGGCGCAGGCCACGCGGCTGAGCAACATTGCGGCAGATTTGCTGTCTCTCTCCGAACTCGAATCGAGCGGAGCAACAGCGCCTGCGCATCCGGTGTCGATCCGCGCCGCTATCGAGTCGGCGATCCGGACCGTGGAGAGCGCGGCTCGCCTGCAAGGGGTCGCGGTGGTCTGCGAAAGACTGGAAGACGCCAAAGTCATCGGGCACGAATTGCGCCTGGAACAGGTCTTCGTCAATCTCCTGGACAACGCCGTCAAATTTAACCGGCCCAACGGCGAAGTGCAAGTCGAAATGCGATCCAGGAACGGAAAGGTCAATATCCTGATTGGGGACACCGGCATCGGTATCCCTTCCGAGGATTTGCCGCGCGTTTTCGAGCGTTTCTATCGTGTCGACAAAGCGCGATCCCGCGCCATGGGCGGCACCGGCCTGGGCCTTTCCATCGTCAAGCACGCCGTCGAACAGATGGGTGGAACCATCAAAGTTAACAGCCGGCTGGGCGAAGGATCGGAATTCACCATCGAACTGCCGGTGATCCAATCCTAACGTTGTAACTCGATTTTAACTTGATCGTCATTTATCGCTAACCCCATCCGGCTATCCTCCGTAAGGCGGTTCGAGAAATCGCCCGCTTCGCTTTGGAAAAAAGAAACTTAGAAACCCAATTTGGGATGGAGACGATGAAAGTAAAAACGCTTGGAAACGTAGTATGCTCAGCGGTTTTTTTGGCCGCGTCGCTGTGCGCGCAGACCGTGACGCCGAGTCCAGCCAACACTCAAAACGCCAATGGTCAGAACGCCGGTAATCAATACCTCGACGCGCTGAAAGCGCAACTGGCCGAGCAGCAGAAGGAAATCGATCAATTGAAACTGGCGCTGGAGGACCAGAAGAAGCTGATCGAGAAAGCCGAGAAGGCTCCGCTCTTACCACCGGGCCAGGACAGTTTTGCGCTGCCTAAGGACAAGGCTCTCGGAGAAGTTGCCAGTTCGACGCCGATCGTGCCCTCGCTCGAGCCCGCCGCTAAGCCCACCCTGAGTTCGGGCCAATCCGGTTCGGGCGGCAATCCCTGCGAAGGTCCGCCGGACGGCAATGCAGTTCCGCCGTATCTCCGCATCGGCAGCGTTTGTGTTGTGCCAATCGGTTTTATGGACGCCACTTTCGTCTGGCGTGACAAGGATGCCGGATCGGGCATCGGGAGCAGTTTCGGCAGCGTCCCGTACAACAATACGGTGGCCGGTAAGACTTCCGAAGATCACTTCAGCATCCAGAACAGCCGTCTCGGCTTCCGCATTGACGGGAACTGGAAGGGCGCTCATTTCATCGGATACAACGAGTTCGATTTTCTGGGAAGCAGCGCCTCAAACTCCCTCGGCGTAACCAACGGCGCCGTCGTTCCCCGCATCCGCCTTTACTGGATCGACGTGCGAAAGAATGGCTGGGAGTTTCTGGCCGGACAAAGCTGGAGTATGCTGACTCCCAATCGCAGATCGATCTCTCCCTTCCCGGGCGACATCTTCTATTCCCAAGTCATGGACGTGAACTACATGGCGGGCTTGACTTGGACTCGCCAGCCGGGTATGCGTGTGCTCTACCATTTCAATGACAAGGCCGTGTGGGGCTTCTCCGTTGAGAACTCCGATCAGTACATAGGTGGCTCCGCCGGGGGTTCCGGCATCACCCTGCCGGCCGCGCTCACGAGCCTTTCTGGGACACAGCTGGATGCGGCCAACATCTATAACTCGGCGCCGCAGTTGACGCCCGATTTCATCTCCAAATTCGCGATCGATCCGAGCTCGCGATTTCACGCCGAAGTCGGCGGTGTGCTGAGCACCTACAAAATTCTCAATAATCCCAGCGATTTGACCAATGCCCAATACACCACCAAGACGGGAGGCGGCGTCCTGTTCAGCATGAACGGCGAAATCTTCAAGGGCTTTCGGCTGATCACCACGAATTTCTGGGGCGATGGCGAGGGCCGTTATCTGTTCGGGCAAGCGCCGGACTTGGTTGTAGGCGCTACAGGAAACATTAGCCTGATGCATGCCGGCGGTACGGTGGATGGTATCGAAGCCAGAACCGGCAAGTTCCTATGGTTTGGCTATTACGGCGGCATCTACATTCCGAAGGACGTCCAGATCGACGCCAACGGAAAGCCCGTCGGTTATGGATACACCGGTTCTTCCAACAGCCAGAACAAGGCCATCCAGGAACTTACGTTCGGCTTTAACGAAACCGTTTGGGGCAGCCCGCGCTACGGCTCGGTAAACCTGATCGGTCAATATGAATATTTGACGCGCAACCCTTGGTACATCGGCACCGGGCTCCCGGACCAGACGCACGACAGCACCATCTACTTTGACGTCCGGTATACGCTGCCTGGCAGCATGCCGGCCTTCTAAGCGCGTCAATCAACGAGAGGGGTGGCCCGAGCCGCCCCTCCAAGAAAGGACTCGATACATGAAGAAACAGACGCTTTGGATCGTGTTGTTGACGGCGGTCGCCGCGTGCAGCGCGATGGCTGCTGAGACGATCAATGCGGCGGGTGCGACTTTCCCGGCGCCCATTTATCAAAAGTGGTTTGAAGAATTTCATAAGCTGCATTCCGACATCCAGATCAACTACCAGGCGATCGGTTCGGGCGGCGGAATCCGGCAGCTCACCGAGGGCACCGTGGATTTCGGCGCGTCCGACATGCCGATGACAAATGAACAAATGTCGAAGATCACCAAGTTTAAGGTGCTGCATTTCCCGACGGTGTTGGGCGGGGTGGTACCTACATATAATGTTTCCGGCGTCGGCTCGCTGAAATTCTCCGGCGCAACTCTGGCCGGGATCTATCTCGGAGAGATCAAGAAATGGAACGACGGCGCGCTGAAGAAAGATAACCCCGGCGTCAATCTGCCCAACCAGGACATCACCGTGGTGCACCGCTCCGATGGCAGCGGCACCAGTTTCGTCTGGACAGACTATCTTTCGAAAGTCAGTCCGCAGTGGAAATCGAAAGTCGGCTCGAACACCTCGGTGAATTGGCCGGTGGGTTTGGGCGGCAAAGGCAATGAAGGCGTGGCGGGATTGGTGAAGCAAACGCCCTATTCGATCGGCTATGTCGAACTGATCTACGCCGTGCAGAACAAAATGGAGTACGGTTCGGTGAAGAACATGGCGGGCGATTTCGTGAAAGCCGATTTCACTAGCGTCACGGATGCCGCGGCGGGCGCCGCGAAAAATATGCCGGCGGATTTTCGCGTCTCTATTACCGACGCCCCCGGCAAGAACGCTTATCCGATTTCAACGTTCACCTGGCTCTTGATTCCCGAGAAGATCGACAATGCGGCGAAAGAGAAAGCCATCACCGAATTTTTGAAGTGGATGATGACCGCAGGACAGGGTTACGCCCAAGGGATGAGCTATGCACCGCTGCCCAAACCGGTAGTCGCGAAAGAGATGAAGCAGATCTCTTTGATAAAGTAAGAGTCGCATGGCAACTGTTGTAGCGCCCGCGCCACCGCAATCGCCGGCGCGAAAGCTAACAAAACCGTGGCGTGATGGGGATCAGATTACACACCTCGTCACGCTGATCTTTGCCGGCAGTGTTTTTCTCGTCACGGTGTTCCTGGTATACGAGCTGTGGATTCACTCCGGCCCCTCGCGCGCGAAGTTCGGCTTCGGATTCATCACCGGTAGAGTGTGGGATCCCGTATCCCAGCAGTTCGGCGCGCTGCCTTTCATCTATGGAACAGTGCTCACGTCGATTCTGGCGTTGGTGATCTCGGTTCCTTTGGGGGTGGGCGCGGCAATCTTCTTATCCGAACTGGCGCCGCCCAGACTTTCCAACGCGTGTACGTTTTTAGTGGAATTGCTGGCCGCGGTGCCGAGTGTGATTTTTGGGCTGCTCGCCATATTCACCTTGGTTCCACTGCTGCGTTCGTACGTTGAGCCGTTCCTCAAGGACACACTCGGCTATTTGCCTTTGTTCCAGGGGCCGGCTTACGGCGTGGGCTATCTTGCCGCGGGTTTGATCCTGGCCGTCATGACCTTCCCGTTCATCATTTCTATTTCGCGCGAAGCGTTGATGGCTGTTCCGAGGGAGCAGCGGGAGGCCGCGCTGGCCTTGGGCGCCACGAAGTGGGAGTCCACCTGGCAGGTGGTGGTGCCGTTTGCACGCCTCGGAATTCTGGGCTCGATCTTCCTCGCGCTGGCCCGCGCCCTGGGAGAGACGATGGCCGTCACCATGGTGATTGGCAACGATACCGGCATTCACACATCGCTGCTTTCGCCGGGCTATACTATCGCCGCGATTATCGCGAACGAGTTTACCGAAGCGACCGGGGATGTTTACCTCAGTTCCCTGGTCGAACTTGGACTGGTGTTGTTCGCCCTCACTATGGTTCTGAACGCCGCCGCGCAGTTGTTGATCATTGTGACTACCGGAAAGGGATCGAAGCAAAACTGATGGACCTTACCGCCCGGCGGAATATCGTGAACAACATCATGCTGACGGTCACCGGCATCTGTACCGTCGTCACCGTTTCGATTCTGTTTCTGATTCTCGGTTATCTGGTGGTGAACGGCTGGCGTTCCATCGACCTAAACTTTTTCACCAAGCTGCCTCTCTCGCCGGGTGAAACGGGAGGAGGCGTGGCGAATGCCATCGTCGGCAGCGGTATCGTAATTCTGATTGCCTCTCTGATCGGGATTCCGGTTGGATTCCTGGGCGGGGTTTACCTGGCGGAGTTTGGCGGCAAGACGGTCCCCATGTTGATCCGCTACACCGCAGACCTGTTAAACGGTGTGCCGTCCATCGTGATCGGAATCTTCGCCTGGACAATTATTGTTGTTCCCATGCACCGTTTCTCGGCCTGGGCCGGTGGATTCGCCTTGAGCTTGATGATGATTCCGATCGGCCTGCGCGCCACCGAACAGTTTTTGCGTGGGGTCCCGAATGCGTTACGCGAAGGCGCGCTTGCGCTGGGCGCCAGCAAAACCCGCACAGTAATGACCGTGATCGTGCCCGCCGCCAAACAAGGCATACTTACGGGTATGATTCTGGGTGTGGCGCGCATCGCGGGAGAAACGGCGCCGCTGCTGTTTACCAGTCTGAATAATCAATTCTGGTCCACCAAACTGGATGAGCCCACGGCATCGTTGCCAGTGATCATTTATACCCATGCGATCTCGCCCTATGACGATTGGCATCGTCAGGCCTGGGCCGCTGGTCTGGTCCTGCTGGTTTTGGTATTGATTGCCAACATCGCGTCCCGCTGGGTACTCTCCCGCGGGGTGTCCGCTCAAAGGGGGTAGTAATCTGAACATGGGAGCCAAGCCGGAATCTGCAAAAATGAGCGATATCACCGCACCACCCTCTGCCCCTCCCGAAGTGAGGCCGGAAGTAGCCGCCCGGCCCAAGCTGCAGGCGAAGAACCTGAATTTCTTCTACGGCAGTTTTCACGCCTTGCATGGCATCAGCCTGGAAGTGCCCGAGAAAAAGATCACGGCCCTGATCGGTCCCTCCGGTTGCGGTAAGTCGACTTTCTTGCGGACGCTGAACCGTATCAACGAAACCGTCAAGAACGCCCGCTACGACGGGCAGGTTTTGCTGGACGGCCAGGATGTGCTGGAAGTCGACGTCACCCAATTGCGGCGCCGCGTGGGTATGGTGTTTCAACGTCCCAACCCGTTTCCCAAATCCATCTTCGACAACATCGCGTACGGCGTGAAGGTGAACGGGCTGAAAGCGGGCCGCTCGCTCAGCGATATTGTCGAGCACAGTCTCAAGCGCGCCGCGCTGTGGGACGAAGTGAAGGACAAGCTGCACCAATCGGCGTACGGTCTTTCCGGCGGCCAGCAGCAGCGATTGTGCATCGCTCGCGCGCTGGCAGTAGACCCGGAAGTCTTGCTGCTGGACGAGCCTTGTTCGGCGCTCGATCCGATCGCCACCTCGAAAATCGAGGACCTGCTGTTCACTCTCCGGGATCAGTGCACCCAGGTCATCGTCACGCACAACATGCAACAGGCCGCGCGCGTGGCGGAGTACACTGGATTCTTTCTGCTCGGCAACTTGATCGAATTCGATAAGACCGAAGTGATTTTCAAACGCCCGGCCAAAAGAGAAACCGAAGATTACATTACCGGACGATTCGGTTGATCCGCGCCCATGTCCGCGACATATTGTGAGGAATCAACCTTGATCCACTTCAGAGAAGAACTCGACGAAATGCAGAGCCGTCTGCTGGAAATGGCCGGGTTGGTGGAATCGGCCATTCATCAAAGCGTCTCCGCGCTGGTGAACCGCGATGAGCAGTCCGCCAAAGAAGTTTTGTGGAAAGAGGCGCTCATCAATCAGAAGGACATCGAGATCGATGAATACGCCACGCGCCTGCTCGCGCTCTACCAGCCCATGGCGCGCGACATGCGCTTCCTTACCGCGGTCATCAAAATCAACGGTGACTTGGAGCGGATGGGCGATCTGGCCGTGAATATCACCCAGCGCGCGTTATCGCTGATGCGCGATCCACCGGTCAAGCCGCTCATCGACATCCCCAAGATGGCCAATCTGGCCGAAGATATGGTGCGCAAGAGCCTGGATGCACTGGTGAAGCGCGATGAAGACCTGGCCCGCAGCGTGCTGGTCTCCGATGACGAAGTGGACCGGTTGCGCGACGCCGTCTACAAGGAATTGGTCGCGTTCATGCAGGAGCAGACCACCACCATTCCGCGCGCCGTCGATCTGATGTTCATCGCGCACAACCTGGAACGTATCGCCGACCACGCCACCAACATCGCCGAGGACGTTCTCTTCCTGATCAAGGGAATCGACGTCCGTCACCACGCCGAAGTGCGCGACTCGAACATGCTCGCCAAGTAAAGCGTCCGGCCGTTGCCCGCGGGCCGTCTACAATAGGTGATTTGGAACCAGTCTCCCACTATTACTACTCACATCGTCTGAAGTTGCAGTTCTGGGATTGGGGGCAGGACGGTAAGCCCCCGCTGCTGTTGGTGCATGGCGGACTCGATCACGCACGCAATTGGGATTGGGTGGCGCGCTCGCTGCGCGAGCATTTTCACGTCTACGCCATGGACCTGCGCGGGCACGGCAACAGCGCTTGGGCGCCCGGAGCCAGCTACAGCATTCCCGAGCATGTCCTTGATGTAGCGACTCTCGTCGACGTGCTCGCGGGTGGCCCCATCCATCTGATCGGACACTCGCTCGGCGGAATCCTCGCGTTGGTGTACGCCGGCGTATACCCGGACCGCGTCAGCAAGGTGATCGCCATCGAAGGCATCGGATTGCCGGCATCGCACCGCATCTACAGCCCTGCGCCGCAGCGCCTGCGCACCTGGATTGAGAACGTGCGCAGCGTCGAGCCTCGCGAGCCGCACACGTATCCGAACCTGGAAGCCGCGGTCCAGCGGATGAAGGATGCGAATCCCCATTTGTCCGATGAAGTCGCGCGCCATCTCACCGTCCATGGGACCAACTGGAACGGCAATGGATCGTTGAGCTGGAAATTCGATAATTACGTGCGCGGGCTTCCTCCCTTCGGCCACAGTATCGCCGAGCTGCGCGCGATTTTTTCCCAGATCATCTGCCCGGCGTTGCTGTTTTGGGGAGAAGAAAGCTCGATGCCCGATCCCGATACCGACGAGCGGGCGCTGGCGATCCGCAATCGCCACGTGGTGAAGGTTCCCGGCGCCGGCCATTGGGTGCATCACGATCGTCTGGACGTTTTCCTCGACGAATCCCGGCGCTTCTTGCTCGAAATCTAACGCGCGCAATCTTGATTCTTCCTGTGCTTCAATACGGATAGGAGGTTGAGTCTGTGCGACACCAGCCCCTTTTCCTGAGCCTGCTGCTCGCTTGCACCCTTCCCGCCTTGGCCGATTTTCACGCCGGATTGGTGGCGTTCCAGAAAGGTGATTACGTGACCGCCGCGAACGAGTGGCGGCCGCTGGCCGATGCGGGGGACCCCGTGGCGCAGTTCAACCTCGGGCTGCTCTACGTGGATGGGCGCGGCGTTCCGCAAAGCGCTGCCGAAGCCGTGAACTGGTTTCGCCGTGCGGCCGAACAGGACTACACGCGGGCCCAGCATAATCTGGGCGCAATGTATGCTTCCGGGCAAGGCGTGAAACGAGACTACGTCCAAGCCTACAAATGGCTGAACATCTGTGCCGCCAAAGGCGATGCCGGATGCATCGAGCAGCGGGCACTGATCGCCAAGAAACTCAAGCGTGCCCAAATTGCGCAGGCCCAGCAGCTTTCCACCGAGTTTACGCCGAGAAAAGAAACGGCGGAGCAATAAACCCGGGTTGCTCACAAGAAGCCGCCCAACCACGGCCGGCCTTCCCCTCTGATCCAGTTTGTCTTCCTTGTCGAGCAGCGCAATGCTGGCCTCGGGGCGGGGACAGGCGTGCGGCGGTGGAAAGCCAGGCGGAGGGCTGCTTACGCACGATGTTCCGATCCAGAATACTCGTGGAAAGTGATGGGGGTCGGTGGTTCCCTGCTTCGGTCCGCTACAGCGAATCTCGATGCACTGGCCCGCATAGTGCGACTTAGTTTAAACTTTGCTGTTTAAAATTAAACAAGCACATGATTGCCATCTTGATCGTTCTAGGAACCCGCGTTAGATGAGGCGGCGCCTCCCGTTTTGCTCCGTGGCCGTATTTTGTTCGTCGATCCTCTGCGCGCAGGTGGATGTCTTCACAGACAACTACGATAACTATCGCAGCAATGCCAATCTGCAAGAGTATGTACTGACCAAAGCCAACGTCAATCCCACGCATTTCGGGAAATTGTACGCGTTCGCTATTGATGGCGAGGCGTATGCCCAGCCCCTTTACGTGCGGGGCGTGAGCCTTCCCGACGGCACGGTCCGAAATGTTCTGTACGTGGCCACGATGCACAATAGCGTGTTCGCCTTCGATGCGGACGCCACTAGCGGCACGGCTCCGTTATGGAACGTCAACTTCGGTACGTCCGTGAACGCGAGTGATTTTGATTATCCGGCCGACAACACCACCACTCCGCCTACCCCTGCTACGCCATATACAGACATCTTGAACGAGATCGGGATTCTAGGAACGCCGGTGATCGATCCGGCCACAAGCACGCTCTACGCCGTTAACTATACTTACAGCGGGAGCGGAAGCAGCAAGCAGTATGCTTACTACCTGCATGCGCTCGACCTTGCGACGGGCGCCGAGAAGTTCAACGGCCCGGTTCTCATACAGGCGACGGTCCCCGGGTCCGGATGGGGCGGGCTGGACACTGTTGTGAACAACCAGCTTCCCTTCGCCGCGAGCGAGTATCTGCAGCGGCCCGGACTGCTGCTGCTCTATGGGACCGTCTATGTGGCCTTCGGATCGCATGGCGACGAGGCGCCCTGGCACGGCTGGCTCATGGCTTACGACGCGTTGACTCTCCAGCAGACGTCAGTCTTCAACACTACACCGAATAATGCCGCCGGTGCGATCTGGCAAGGTGGCCGGGGGTTGGCAGCGGACAGCGAGGGCAACATTTATTGCTCCACCGGGAACGGAGACTGGGATGGTTTGCAAAGCTGGGGGCAGAGCGTGCTGCGCCTGGCAACGGAGGGCGGGTTCAGCGTTGCGGATTACTTCACTCCCGCGGAGTGGAATCCATTGAATAGCAACGATACAGACCTCGGTTCGAACGGGCCCACACTGATACCAGGAACCAGTCTGCTGTATGCGATCGGAAAAGAGGGCGAGCTTTTTCTGTTGGACAAAACGAATCTAGGCAAGGTTGCTCCCTTGAACAGCCAAATCAAGCAAAGCTTTCAGGCCGCCGATCCAAGCCTGACGCTGATGCAACAAGAGGGCGCGTTCTTGGTATTCAATACCGCCTTGTGGAACAACAGCGGAGGCCAGCTTCTGTACCTGTGGCCGTTTGGGCAGCCGCTTCGCTCATTCAGAATGACGAATGAACTGTTCGACACGGTGGCATATTCCACGAACATGACAGAGGTGAACCAATCTCCCATGTTCGGCATGGCGGTTTCGGCGTACGGCAGCCTTTCGAACACGGGCATTCTGTGGGCCACGTCGACGAGTGCGGAGAACTTACCGGGACCGGGAACGCTGCACGCCTTCGATGCTCTGGATGTTTCAGTGGAATTGTGGAACTCCGACATGACGGGCACCCGCGATACCTTGGGCAACTTCACGAAGTACGCAAATCCAACGGTGGCGAACGGGAAAGTTTTCCAGGCTAGTTCTTCCGGGGAGATTGTGGTCTATGGCTTGTTGCCGGGTGTACCCGGAATCGCTTCGGTGGTGGATTCGGCGAGCTACGCGGGCGGTGTGGTGGCTCCCGGCGAGTTGGTCAGCGTCTTCGGAAACACGATCGGGCCGACGGCTCCCGCATCCGCAAGCGTCGTCGGCGGTAAGCTGCCGTTCACGCTGGGCGGTGTGCAGGTTACCTTCAACGGCCAGCCCGCTCCGCTGTTGTATGGCTCGGCGGGTCAGATCAACGCAGTCGCGCCGTTCGAGTTGGCGGGTCAATCGACGGCCCAGATAGCGGTGACACAAGTCAATGGCCAGTCATATTCAACGACCGTGACGGTGGCGGCGACGCATCCAGCGATCTTTGCGGCAAATGGTACGGGGACGGGGCAAGGCGCGATTCTGAATGCGGACTTGAGCGACAACTCGGCTTCCAATCCCGCGCCGCTTGGCTCGGTTATTTCGATTTTTGCCACGGGACTCGGCGTGACCAGTCCAGCGAGCGTTGATGGGATGCTGGCATCAGGAGTAAATCCACCTCTGGTGGCTCAGCCGTTGACGGTCATGATCGGTGGGCAGAGTACGAAGGTGCTGTATCAAGGCGCCGCTCCGGGTCTGGTTGCTGGAGTCAGCCAGATCAACGTGCAGCTTCCATCCAACATCCAGGCCGGGCCGTCGGTTCCGGTCACGATCGCGGTTGGCGGCACGCAATCCCAGAACTCCGTGACAATCGCCGTCAAATAGAATCGGACGATCGATATTGACCGCCGAGAGAATTTCCCCTCGATTTATATACCTTGACAAGCATATGCTCTGTGGAGTATATCAAGAGAGTGGAATCTGTGTTCGAGATCATTGCGGAACCGAACCGCCGCGCGATATTGAGCCTCCTGGCTTCGTCACAACAGTCGGTGGGCGAAATCGAGCGCCAGCTTCGGATGCCGCAACCTACCGTATCGAAGCATTTGCGAGTGCTGCGCGACGCCGGTTTCGTAGAATCGACTGTCGACGCACAGCGCCGTCTCTACCGGCTGAAACCTGAGCCACTGCAGGAGGTGGACGCCTGGCTGGCTCCGTTCCGCCGGTTCTGGTCCGCTCACCTGGATGCGCTCGAACGCCACCTCGACCGCATGCATCAGACCAAAGAAAATCATTCCACACCAACCAAAGGGAAAACTAGGAGAAAAAGATGACCGATCACGATCAGTACACACCGGGCCCGGCCAACGCGGAGGTGCGGAAGGGCGGAGAAAAGTGGACACTCATTCTCGTCCGAGAACTGCACCACTCGCCGGAAAAAGTCTGGCAGGCTCTAACCGAGCCGGCGCAACTGCGCGAGTGGGCTCCCTTTGAGGTTGATGGGATCCTAGGTACGGTTGGAACCACGGTGAAACTCACCTGGGTGGGAACGTCCACATCGTTCGAAACAACCGTGACCCGAGCCGACGCTCCCAAATTGCTCGAGTACGGAGATTTCCGCTGGGAACTCGAACCCCTCGCGACTGGCACGCGCCTGACGCTATCGACCAGCATCGATCGCCGCTTCATCTCCATGGGTGCTGCCGGGTGGCACATTGCTTTGGATGTTCTGGATCGCCTTCTCAGCGGAAATCCCATCAGCCGCATCGCTGGCGCCGACGCCATGAAGTTCGCCGGCTGGCAGCGATTGAACGCCGAGTACGCAAAGCACTTCGGCGTGGAAATGCCCAAGTGGTAATCTGAGGAGGCCAAATGAACCCGGGCATCACACGTTCGATTTGTCGCTGGATTCATATCGTCTTCAGCATTCCGATCCTGGGCTATATTTATAGCCCGTTCGACCAAATTCCTAAGTACGCCGGCCGTGTTCGGTTTGTCGTTGTTCCCATCATGCTCCTTTCGGGATTGTGGATGTGGAAGGGCCATGTCTTGCGCCGGTTAACTTCGAAGCGATCGCCCGCCGCCGCATTGCGAAGTTACGCCCAGCTAAAATAGGTGCGAGAATGAGCGGTAAGTGAAGGAGCCGTCCTGGTGAAATCTGCCTCTGAACTGATCGACGCAAAGGTCAAGGAACTGGGCGATTGGCGCGGCAAGACGCTCGCGAAAGTGCGCGAAATCATACACGAGGCGGACCCTGAGATCGTCGAAGAGTGGAAGTGGGTCAAGGCGACCAAACCGGGGACTCCCGTCTTTTCGCATGGCGGCATCGTCTGCACGGGCGAGACGTACAAGAGTGTCGTCAAGCTGACTTTTGCCAAGGGAGCCGCGTTAGAGGACCCCACACGTCTATTCAACTCCAGCCTCGAAGGGAATGTTAGGCGCGCCATTGACATCCACGAAAGCGACAAGATCGATAAGGCGGCCTTGAAGGATCTCATCCGCGCCGCAGTGGCGCTTAATCTGGCGGGCAAGAGTAAGCCAAAGCCCAAGAGGGCGAGCGGCAAGCGGCCCGTCTAGCTTCATCGAAGGCCGGCCCTCTCTCCTCCCATCGCGGATGAGCCTCGGCAACTGCCGATCGAAGGCAATCCCGAATATCCTGCCATTTCTCCTGGATCGCGGCGGCGCGATTGCTTAACCACTGCCGGCTGCCGCACGTTGGTCCATGGTTATGGATGTTGAATCAAGCGAGTACAAGCGAAGCGGAAATTGCGATGTGACCGTCCGTCGGAACCCGAGTCTCCGGGCCGACAGATGGACGCTCGCCGAGGGCGCCGACGGGGCGCGCGTGCGCTGGCCCGAACAGCTTTGCAGATGAAGGAGGGGTATGAATACCACTGAATCAGATCAAATTTCTCAGCCGCCCGCCGCTCCGTTGCGAGGCGGAGGCTTGGCCATGCGGCTCACCGCAATTGCCGGCGCGGTTGTGGTGACCGGTGGGCTGTTTCTCTATGCGGGCGGTTGGTTCACACCGCACGAGCTGACGCCGGCAGCGATGATCAACACGTTTGAATATCTGAACGGAACGCATCCCGGATTCCGGCGTAATCATGCCAAAGGGGTCTGCGTCACCGGTTACTTCGAGAGCAATGGCCAAGGACAAGTCATCTCCAAAGCACAGGTATTCCGCCCCGGCCGCGTGCCCATCGTAGGACGCTTTGCGCTGGCGGGCGGAAAGCCCTATGCCGCCGACACGCCGGCAACAATACGCAGCCTGGCGATTCTGTTCAAGCAGGCGGACGGACAAGAGTGGCGAACTGCGATGGTCAACATCCCGGTATTCGTCGTCAAGACGCCGCAAGCGTTCAACGAGTTCCAATTGGCGTCTTCTCCGGACCCCGCTACGGGGAAAAATATTCCCGGCGCTATGCCGGCCTTTCTGGCGAAGCACCCGGAAACTGCCGCGGCGCTGCAAGTGATCGGCCAGCATCCGTTCTCGTCCGGATTCGGCGACAGCCCGTACTACGCTTTGAACGCGTTCCGTTTCATCGACGCCCAAGATAAGTCCACTCCAGTTCGCTGGTATGTGACGCCCGATCAAACGTTCACGGCAAACAGCACGGCGGCAACCGGCAAGAACTATTTGTTTGATGGGCTGATCGCGCAACTGCATGCCAAGCCGCTCAGTTGGCATTTGATCCTCACCATTGGCCAGCCCGGCGATCCCACCGCGGACGCAACCCAGGCCTGGCCCCCGGACAGGAAACAGATCGACGCGGGAACGCTGACCATCAACACCATCGAGAGCGAAGACACCAGTCCCACGCGCGACATCAATTTCGATCCGCTGGTGTTGCCGGATGGGATAGCGCCATCGGACGACCCGCTGCTGAGCGCGCGCTCGGCGGCGTATTCGCAGTCTTTCACGCGGCGGGAAGGGGAGCACAAGATGCCCAGCGCCATTTCAACCGCGGAGGTCGAAAAATAGCCATGTCCACGTTTACCAAGAGTCCCGCTCAATTCGCGCTCCTGTCGCGCATCCTTCACTGGTTGATGGCCGCCTGTCTTCTCGCGATGCTGTTTATCGGCGTGTCCATGGTGGCCTCGTTGGGTGACTACCACACACTGCTTTCAATCCATCGCCCGCTTGGCATCCTGATCCTGCTGCTGGCTGTTATCCGGCTGGCCACCAGGTTGTTGACCAGGATCCCGGAGTTTCCGCCGGCCATGCCGCGACAGGAACGTTTTGTGGTGAAGGCCTCTGAACGGCTGCTATATACCTTGTTCTTCGCGCTGCCGCTGGTCGGATGGGCTATGCTGTCGGCCGGCCATTACCCGATCGTGATGTTCGGTGCAGTGCACCTGCCGCCCATCTTGCCCGCGAGGCCGGAACTCTACGCCACGTTGCGCGAAACCCACACCATCCTCGCGTATCTTTTGTTTCTGGCCTTTCTTGCCCACCTGAGTGCGATCTTGTTCCACACGCTGATCCTGCGCGACGGGCTTTTAGAGCGCATGGTTCCATGGTCGGTTCGCACGGTGGAAGACAAAAGCGAAGTGTGACCGGAAGCGCTGGGCGCGCACTTCCGAGCGCCGCGATCCACTGGAGAGGATTCCTTGCGGGCCGATCTCCAGTGGTTCCCCGCCACCCGCTCAAACGGGCTTAGAGCCCTAGATCGTTCAACCCAGGATGATCGTCCGGCCGCCGGCCCAGCGGCCAGTGGTACTTCCGGTCGCTCTCGGCGATGGGAAGATCGTTGATGCAGGCGTGCCGAACGCAGTTGAGACCGTGCTCGTCGAACTCCCAATTCTCATTGCCGTAGGAACGAAACCAGTTTCCCGAATCGTCCCGCCATTCGTAGGCGAAACGGACCGCGATGTGATTCTCCGTGAACGCCCACAGCTCTTTGATCAGCCGATATTCCAGCTCTTTCGCCCACTTGCGCTTCAGGAATTCGATGATGGCCGCTCGCCCGGTGGGGAACTCGGCCCGATTTCGCCATCGCGAATCGACCGAATAGCCTAAGGCTACTTTCTCGGGATCGCGCGAGTTCCAAGAATCTTCCGCCATCCGGACTTTCTGGATGGCGCTCTCGCGGGTAAACGGCGGCAGAGGCGGCCGGTTGGTAGAAGCAGAGGTTGTCTGCGTGGATGTTGTGTTGGTCGTTGTCTCAGTCATGATGGGAATGAAAATCCTCAATCGCTGAACAGCAGCTTCCATGCCATTCCATTGCTCTTGGCTCCAGGCGAGGGCTCTCAGCGAGCGTCCAGGGAACTCGCTTTTCTGAAGGCGCTCTGCATGATGCCCATCTTTAGGGTGTTCAATGAAGCCGGTATAAGCAAAAAAGGGCAAATATATACTTGACTAATCCACGATTCCGCCGTACACTTGAATCATGGAAGCCGTCAAAGAGCCTCAAAGCCTGCAAGAAGCGATCCTGCATTTCGCGGATCAAGAGAACTGCCTGAACTACCTCGTCGCCCGTCGGCCTGAGTGGAAGGACGGCGTTGTATGTCCCGCCTGCGGTTCCAAGAAAGTCAGTTTCCTCAAGAATCAACTTCGCTGGCAGTGCAGCGCACGACATCCGAAACGGCAATTCTCCGTTAAGGTCGGAACCATTTTTGAAGACTCTCCGCTTGGCTTGGACAAGTGGTTGCCCGCAATGTGGCTCATCTTCAATTGCAAGAATGGTGTCTCGTCTCTCGAAATTCACCGGGCACTCGGCGTTACTCAGAAAACCGCATGGTTCATGCTTCACCGGATTAGACTCGCTCAACAAGGCAAGCAGGGCGGCAAGTTGTCTGGCGAAGTTGAGATCGATGAAACCTTCATCGGCGGCAAGGCGCGGAACATGCACAAGTCCAAACGCGCACGGGTTATCACTGGCACTGGCGGAAAAGATAAGACCGTTGTCATGGGCATGATGGAACGTGGCGGCAACGTTCGCGCGTTCGTGGTTGATAATCGTCGGAAGCATGAACTTCAAAAGCAGGTGCGTGAGCACGTGGAAGCGGGAGCGGCAATCTTCACTGACGAATTGAAGTCCTACGATGGCCTGTCTGAAGACTTCAAGCACGCGGTCATCAATCATGCTGTCGAATACGCCAACGAAAACGTTCATACCAACGGTATGGAAAACCTTTGGTCGCTCGTTAAGCGGCAATTGCACGGCACCTATATCAGCGTGGAACCGTTTCACCTGTTCCGCTATATCGATGAGCAGGCGTTCCGCTTCAATAACCGCAAGATGACCGACGCGGAGCGCTTCGATATCGGAGTGCGCGAGATTGTTGGCAAGCGGCTGACCTATGCGGAACTGACCGGCAAGGTCGAGGAAACGGAAACGATCCAGTAAGCCCTGGCGCGGCAAGCGCGGGCCTAAGCCGAAGCGGTAGTTTGTGCTATGCTTCCCGGCAATGAATTGCCCGGCCTGTAAAAAAGTAAATCCGCCAATGGCTGATACATGCGAATGTGGGTATGTGCTACGTGGCCCACAGACAAACCAACTAATGCATCTTGGATCAATCGACAGGTCGCTGCAAACGATCAAAAAGATACTTATCTTTTGGCTGATCTTGGGGCTTGTGGGAGCCGCGATCTGGTTTGCTGTTGCTATAGCGAATGCGCGTTGACTAGTTAAAACGTCATTCGTGAAAGTTGCGATGTTATCTGTTCTGAGCGCTCCAGTTCTTGCCGCAGTTCGACGAGAGTGTCGGAAATGGCCTGTTGATCCGGTATTGTCGGCAGCGACGCCATAGCCTCGTCCATGGCCTTTGAGAGTAATGTCGCGCCCGCATTTTGTTGCGTCTTCCAGGTCCATCTGATTTTCAATGAGACGTTGTCGAGTAGACCGCAGTATTCCGCCAACTTTGCTTCGATGGCCGCGATGTTGCGTCGGCATTGGGCGCTCTCCCGCGTTAGTCTGCCGAGAATTAAATCTTGTTCCTTGGTGCCCATTTCTCCCTACTCTCGTTCTTGTTTCGGCTTCGGCCCGCGCCGGTTCGGATTCGCCAAGGATTTCTTTTTGTATGCCCGTGCGCGTCGCACAAGCGTGGAGTGAGGGACAGATAGGATCTGCCGTACCCCCTCGTCGAACCGGCGAAGCGCTTCCGATCCTTCGATGCATTCTGGTAACGGCGTTGTGGCTTCCGTCTTCATGTTCTCTACCTCCAATCATGGCACGTACTTTAAAGGCGATACAATGCGGTCCATGCGCGATCAGAAAAAGGCCGCCGAGAAAGCATGGAAAACGATACGGGCTAGACGGACATTCGTTAAGGCGCGAGCTTCGGAAGCCGCAAGCAAGGAAGCACTCAAGACCTACTGCGAAGAGACTCGCTGGAAGGTCGCTTTCTTCGAAGGTAAGACGGGAGCGCCACGTAATGGCATCATTGACGCGATTGCGTTCCGGCTCCAGCGTAAGAACGCGGATGCCATCGAAGTCCGATTGATTCAATTGAAGGGCGGAAAAGCGGGAGTTAGTGGGCCGGAGATAGCGCGTCTTAAGCGGGCCGTAATCGATGCTCGGATAAGTTGGATGGTTGCCGCTTTCGACGGCGAAGCGTTGCATGTCTTGCCCGAAGAGTGAAGACAGAATTGCCACTTTCATCTTGTGCTTTAGAGCGTGGGATTTGTGTCTGGTATTATTTCTTCCAATGCCAGCGGCATCCTTCCCCGCTTAGCTGTCCACCAAGAGAGATCCTTGGCAAGTTTATTGACTCCCTCGGTGGGAATCACATTGTCAAAGTGCGGACTCGATACTCTGCCAGACAACCCAATTTGGTTTTCTAGGATTTGCTCCAGGGGTTTGAATTCATCGGAGAGTCCACCGTGCCTTTTCCGTCGAGCAGCCCAAACGACAACGTCAGCCGCCTGAAGCGCATTGTTGTTAGTGTCTGAATCAAAAGCCATCGGGCCAATGTACCTAGGAATGCCCGCGACGCGCTCCCACTTCAATGCTGATTTGTGCGCTTCCATTAACTGATGCTCGAATTTTCCGTGATCTACAAGGTAAGCAACGCGACCATGGTACTGATGACGAAGGCACATAGCGCTATTCAGTTCTACCGCGAAGTAGAACGCGAACGTGTAAGGCCGGATGAATTTCTTTGTAGCGACAGAAGGTACGATTCCTTCAAAAGTTCGCAAGTCAACACCCAGCGAAAGACTCCATATTCGATTGTTTCTGATTGTTCTGGCAATATCTTTAAACAGTGAGAGTTTCAATTCGTAATGCATACCGACATAGCGCCCTTGCGGGCGCACGAAGTCGTTCATGTGAATGCATTCCAAGCGGTATTTTCGTAGAACTATATTCCACGCCTCGTTCAACTTGTCATATTGGTCCTTGGTCACCACGATTCCACCAATGAACCCAAATTCCTCGGAATCGCTGTCGTCCAAGTAGCAGGTAATCATGCTCCTGCGGTCAGGCCTATTCGAGTGGTGCATTAGCCACCATAATTCTTCTGATCTACTGGCCTGATCTTCATCGGATTGCTCAAGAGTAGCATCCCGCCTTGGATTAGGCAAGTATATATCCGCCCAAAAAAGCGTTGGTAATGCGACCGTCGATCGGAACTTGAGTCCTCGTTTCGACAGACCGCCGCTCCGCTGCGACCGCGGGTTTCGCCGCGCGGCTCAGCTCGATTGCCGGCTCGGTAACCACGCTGGTCGCAGCCGGCTGTCCTCAACCCAATGCGAGATTCTCTCGTAAGGGAGGCGCGGCCTAAAACCGCAGCGTTGCGCGCCGGCACGGACACACGAAAGCCACTACATTCCGTTTATGATTGCGTTCAGCGTAACGCTGGGCCGCATCGCGACAGAACACTTAGTGTCGTCCTGCAAATAATAACCCCCGATGTCCACCGGCTTGCCCTGCGCCCCCAACAATTCCTGGGTAATCTTGCCCGCATTCGATGCCAGCGCAGCGGCTACCGGCGTGAAGCGTTGCTTCAACTCGGCGTCCTCGTCCTGGGCGGCGAGTGCTTTTGCCCACGCCAAGGCGAGATAGAACGTCGAGCCTCGATTGTCGATCTCGTTCACCTTGCGCGAAGGTTCGCGGGCGTCTTCGAGGTACTGGCCGATGGCCTCGTCCAGCGTTTTCGCAAGCAGCGCGGCGCGCCGGTTGCCGGTTTTTGTCGCTATCAGCTCAAGCGAGGGCACCAGCGCACAGTATTCACCGAGCGAGTCCCAGCGCAGATGACCCTCCTTCACAAACTGCTGTACGTGCTTGGGAGCCGACCCGCCGGCCCCGGTTTCGAGCATTGCACCGCCTCTGAGCAGCGGCACGATCGAGAGCATACGGGCGCTCGTCCCTAACTCGAGAATCGGGAACAGGTCGGTGAGATAGTCACGAAGCACGTTCCCGGTGACGGAGATAGTATCCTCGCTGCGGCGAATTCGCTCCAGCGAGAATTTCATCGCGTCCACCGGCTTCATGATCCTGATTTCCAGCCCCGATAAATCCTCTTCCGGTAAGTAGGCTTTCACCTTCTGAATGATTTGCGCATCGTGCGCACGATCCGGGTCAAGCCAGAACACTGCCGGTGCGCCGGTTGCCCGCGCGCGTACCACGCCCAGTTTTACCCAATCGCGGATGGCCTCGTCTTTGGTCTGGCAGGCGCGGAAGATATCGCCGCGCTCGACGCTCTGTTCTAGCAGTGTCCCGCCACCGGCATCCACGATACGAATCGTGCCGTTGCCGGGCGCGACAAACGTCTTGTCGTGCGAGCCGTACTCTTCGGCCTTCTGCGCCATGAGTCCGACGTTGGACACGCTGCCCATGGTCGCCGGATCGAACTGCCCGTGCTTCTTGCAGTCCTCGATCACGGCCTGGTACATGGTGGCGTAGCAGCGGTCCGGGATCATGGCGACCGTGTCCTCGAGCGCGTCCTCTTTGTTCCACATCTTGCCGCCGTCCCGGATCACGACCGGCATCGATGCGTCGATGATCACGTCGCTGGGCACGTGCAGGTTGGTCTTGCCTGCCCGCGAATCGACCATCGCCAGGCCGGGGCCTTTGTCATAACACGCCGCGATATCGGACTCGATCTCGGCCTTCTTCGTGGCCGGAAGTTGATTGAGTTTGGCGAGGACGTCTCCCAGGCCGTTGTTGACGTTGGCGCCGATTTGTTGGATCTCGCCGGCATGCTTCTCCAGGGCATCGGCGAAATACACCGCCACACAGTGGCCGAACATAATCGGATCGGAGATCTTCATCATGGTGCACTTCAGATGCAGAGACAAAAGCGCATTGTCAGCTTTAGCGGCTGCCATCTGCTCCGCATAAAATCTCCGCAGCGCCGCCACGTTCATCACCGCGCAGTCGATGACTTCGCCCTTGAGCAGCGGGATGCTTGGCTTTAGCACCTTTACCGCGCCCGCTGCGTCCACGAATTCGATGCGCACGTTGGTTGGGGCGCCCGCCGTTGTGGATTTTTCGCTGCCGTAGAAATCCTTGTCATTCATGTGCGCTACACGTGTGACGGAACCAGAATTCGGCCAGGCTTTCATCATCCTGTGGGGATGCTTCCGCGCGAACTCTTTCACCGACTTCGAAGCACGACGGTCCGAATTGCCTTCACGCAATACGGGGTTAACCGCCGAGCCCAGGACCACAGCGAAGCGGGCCTCGATCGCACGCGCCTCTTCGGTCGACGGCTCCTCGGGATAGTCGGGTATGTTGTAGCCCTTCTTGCGGAGTTCTGCAATCGCCTCCCGAAGTTGCGGAATCGAGGCGCTGATGTTGGGGAGCTTAATGATGTTGGCCTCGGGTGTCTTCGCCAGCTCCCCCAGGCGCGTCAACTCGTCGGGAATCTGCTGGTCCTTACGAAGGCATTCAGGGAAGTTGGCGATAATCCGTCCAGCGAGCGAGATGTCAGCCGTTTCGATCTCTACCCCAGTCCCCTTGAAGTACGCTCGTAGCATGGGCAGCAGCGCGTAGGACGCGAGGGCGGGCGCCTCGTCGGTCTTGGTCCAAGTCAGCTTCATGTTTTTGGTCTCAGTGTGAATGAGTGTAGAAAGAACGCGGTCGCCAAGCGGCACGGTCCCAACGAAAGCGTAGGATATCATGACTAACCTGCTGAATCACTCCTCAATCGCCTTGATGATTCCTGGTTGAAGGCTTGCTCTTTCTACGGCCACTGGCGCTGCAGTTGCCGGAACACGATGCTCACGCTGTGAAATTTGGCACTCCCATCAGGGCCAGGTCTTCACGCTCGCCACGGCCTTGGCACTCGCATTGTTTTGGAAGCAGAAGCGAAAGTGAAGTTCCCGGGCGGCTGCAAGTCGCCGACCGTATCTTCAGGATCGTCCCACAACCGAAGTCGCCTATGCGCCGCCTGCGTATCATAAGTCAAGGAGCAAGACGCCGTGACGACGCGTCAACGCAAGGTTCACACGCAACTCGCCCAAGCCGCAGTCCAGCTCTTCGCCGCCAATGATCGCATCAATCAGGTTCTGATCGAACATCTTGACCCTGCCGCCTGGAGAGCCAAACCACCCGGCAAGGTTCGCACCATTGCGGCCATCTTCACGCACATGCACAATGTCCGTACCAAGTGGGTCCGGCTTACAGCTCCGCACCTAAGGGTTCCGCGGCAGCTCAATCGCGCGGATTGTACGCAGCAGCAGGCCCGGGTGGGATTGGCTGAGAGCGCCGCACGCTGCATGGAGATGCTCGCGGAAGCGCTCGGCGGTCAAGCGGGCCGCATCGAGACGTTTCGCAGAGACGGCTGGGCTTCGCCGTGGCCGGTTGGACCGGAAATGCTGTGTTACATGCTTTCTCACGAAGCCCACCATCGCGGGCAGGTGTGTATGCTCGCGCATCAACTCGGACTCCCGTTGCCAAAGGAGGTGGCTTACGGGATCTGGAATTGGGAAAAGCTGTGGAAAGAGTGCGGGTCATCACCGGCGCTGAAGCTCCAGCGTTCATGACATCGGGATCATAACATCGCGGCATCATAACATCGCGGCCGCCCTTCACCGGATTTTTTGTGATACCATCCTTCCTTCGTTGAGCGAAGATCTGCTCCGACCACGCTCAGTGTGTACTGGATCGTCGGAATTTGCCCCAGTCAGACCGCAAGAGCGTAGCTTAACGAAGCTGGTTGCTGTTTTCGAGCATTAGCGGCATCGCTGCTATTTGCTTTTGAGCAACTGCAATTCTGTCTGAGATAAGGAGCGGATGTGCCGATTTATCCTAAAGCTTTTCGCAGATTTGGGCGGCCGCGCGGGATGAGTTCGCCTTCAAATTCACTGTCGAACGCCTTCGATTTCGAAACGCCAGGCCGGATTCATCAGAGCCGCGAGAATGGGGGCTTCGGATCATGACCAATACCCGGCGCGATTTTCTCACGAAGGTAGGGCTGGCCGGCGGTTATAGCGCGACGTTCACGGCCATGCAGGCGTTGGGGCTGTTGCCGAGCGTGGGCTCCGCTGCTTCGGTGGTCGACTTGCCGTTCACCGCGGGCAAAGGCGTGAAGGTCGCCATCCTCGGCGGCGGAATTGCAGGACTCGTGTCCGCGTACGAGCTGGGTAAAGCCGGATTCCACTGCACCGTGCTCGAAGCCAGGGACCGCCCCGGCGGCCGCAACTGGACAGTCCGCAATGGAACCACGGTCGAGTTCCTGGATGGCACGAAACAGACCGCCCAATACGTCAGCCCGGACAGCTACTTCAACGCCGGCCCGGCGCGCATTCCCTCCATTCACAAGACCATACTCGGCTACTGCAAGGAGTTGGGCGTGGCTCTGGAGGTCTTTGTAAATACCAATCGCAGTTCTTTGATGCTGAGCGACCAGGCTTTCGGCGGGAAACCAGTCGAACAGCGGCAGGTCATCAACGATACGCGCGGACATATCGCGGAGCTCCTCGCGAAGTGTGTCAATCAGGGGGCCCTCGATCAGGAGCTGAACAAAGAAGACCGGGAACGTCTGCTGTCGCTTTTGCGATCCTTCGGCGACCTGAAAATTGATTACCAGTATCAAGGCTCGGATCGGGCCGGCGTCACGCGTCTGCCCGGCGCCGGCGATGTGACCGAAATTCTGCGCGCTCCTCTCGATCTGCACTCGTTGATGAAGTCCAATCTGTGGATCAACACCCCGCATGAAGAGACCCTGGATATGCAGGCGACCATGTTCCAGCCCGTCGGCGGCATCGACCACATCCCCTACGCCTTTGCTAAAAAGCTCGGCAAAACCATCGAATATCAGGCGGTGGTGAAAGAGATCCGAAAATCTGACCAGGGTGTGAAGATCGTTTACACCCATCATGGAGCGGAAAAGAGCATCTCCGCGGATTACTGCATCTGCGCGTTGCCCATCGTTATTCTGAAGTCGATCGCCAACGATTTCTCCGCGCCCGTGAAGCAAGCCATTTCGGCCACGCACTACAGCGCCGCCTACAAAATCGCCTGGGAGTCGAAGCGTTTTTGGGAAGCCGAGGACAACATCTACGGCGGCATCTCCTGGATGCAGGGCGGCCCCATCAACATGGTTTGGTATCCCAGCGGAAAGATGCACACCGACGTGGGCGTTGTGTTGTCCGGTTACGGGTTGCAAAGCCTTCCCGCGTTCGATCAACTCCCCAACATGGAGGCCCGGTTCGCCGCGTCGCGGGCGGCCGTGGAGACGCTGCATCCAGGACACGGCAAGGATCTCAGCAGTCCCATGTACGTAGCTTGGGACAAGATCCCGTACAACCAGGGCTCGTGGATTTCCTCCTTCGGAGACTATTACACCGGACCCTATCGGGCTTTCTTGGAGCCGGACGGCCACATCTATTTTGCGGGCGACCATTGCAGCCACGTGGTGGCCTGGCAGGAGGGCGCTGCCCTATCCGCGCACCGCACGGTACAAATGATCGGCGAACGGGTGCGCTCCGCAAAAGCGTAATCCCTCAGTTCGCAAGAGAAGTCTGGAGACCAAAAAACATATGAAGCTCAACCACACGATTTCGTTCTTGATATTGGCCGTGGCATTCTGCGGAACAGCCGTGGCGCAGAGCGGCTCCCCCGTCAAACACATCCAATCGGAAACGTCCGGGATCGCATCCGCCGTATGGGTCGGCGACACGCTGTATGTAAGCGGGCAATTGCCAACCCCGGTAACGCCTGCGGATCGCGGCAAAGGCTCCGCTGCGGTATGGGGCGACACCAAAACGCAAGCCACCAGCGTTTTCGGGAAAATTGAAGCTTTGCTCAAAGAGCAGGGCCTCGGAATGGGCGACGTGGTGATGATGCACGTCTACATGGCAGGCGATCCGGCCAATGGCGGAAAGCTCGATTTCGCGGGAATGAATGCTGCTTTCCGGGAATACTTCGGCACCAAGGAGCAGCCCAACAAACCCGCACGCAGCGCGATGCAGGTGGCGGCCCTGGTGGTTCCAGGCCCTCTGCTGGAGGTCGAGGTCATCGCGGTCAAGCCGAAATAAGGCGAGATGTTATGGATTTGCGGTCGGACGCGTTTTCGAAAACGAAGCGGGTTAGTGCGTTCCTTGCGAACCCCACGCGGCGCCGTTTGCGGGAACCGGCCGGCGCGCTGGTTTTTTGTGCGCAGCCTCATCGCGGGCCGCGGCGCTGTTGTTCGCATGTACACGCATCGCATCTTCGGTGAAGGTTAAGGCGTGCTGTTCCTCGGCATCGGTGCGACGCTCCAGAATCCCGCGGCAAATGAGGGGCAAGTCTTGCAGGCGAATCCCATATCTCCTGCTGAGATCCAGATCGGCACGAACCGTGAACTCCACCCGGAGCACACCGACGGCGACGCCCTCGAAGGCGAAAACCCGAAATCCCCGCTCATGAGTAAATCCGGTCAGAATATACTGCATTTTTTCGCTCCTTGCAGACTTCGCAGATTTTCTTTCGTCCAGGCCGTTACGCAACCTGGATCATTCGATCAGCGACATGCGCCGCGGCTGTAACCTTCGCGCCGGATCTCCGGCCAGACGCAGGCGTTCCACAAGCTTCTTGCCCATGCCCAATTCCGCGGGATTGAATTTGTACCCGGGCATCTTTGGATCGATAAACTCTCTCCGGAACAACTGGTCCGACGCCAAAGCAATTAATAGCTTGAGCTCCTGCTCGGTAAGCTTCACTGAAACAACTCGCATACGTCTTTTACTGCGCCTTTCCTGGAAATTCAACAGTCCGAGCATCGCAATACCAACGCCCCGTCAACATCCCTTCGGTCCGTGCGCCCCGGATTGCGAGGTTTCTAGTCACGCGGCCCGCCGGGCTGGCTGGCGATGGAAGGAATGGTGAGGCGCGAAGATCTTTTCCATGTGACCCACGCCATGGCCACGCATGTGGTGCTCGACACCAGGGCGATCGATAACGCGCCATACCCCGGCCGCACTGCGAACACAGTGGCTGGAATCAAGAGAATCGCAACGGCTAGCCAAGCAACCGTGATCGTATATTCGCGGCCAGTAAACTTCTGCTGAGGATCGGACATAAAACCTCCCCAATTCAGTCACGATGGCCTAAGAAATTGAGATCAGACCGGCTGACTTAGTTCAGATGATCTGCGAGTGGGCGGAAGTGCTCAGACAACTAATAGTAACGTTAAGCGGACGGGTGTGTCAACGCACTGGGAATATGGTATGCTGGACGGGTACCGTGCCCGCCTGTTTTGACTTGTCGAAGCAATTCCTGACTAGCCCGCCTGGTTCAAATCTACTACAGAGAAAATCAAATGACTAACATCTTCGTAGGAAACCTTTCCTACCAGACCACGGAGCAAGAGCTCGAAGCGGCTTTTGCGAGTTACGGCGCCGTCGAACGCGCCAACGTGGTGCGTGACCGCGAAACAGGTCAACCCCGTGGGTTTGCCTTCATCGAAATGACAAACAAGAGCGAAGCAATCAAAGCCATCCAGGGGCTGGACGGCCAGGATTTGAACGGTCGCGCAATCAAGGTGAACGAAGCTCGTCCGAAAGAGGATCGCGGCAGTGGCGGCGGAGGCCGCGGCGCAGGGTTTGGCCGCCGCCGAGAGCCTCGTTGGTAGGCCAAGGCGACATGCAGTACTTCGTCCGCGCGATGGAGAAGCACAAGGAAAGTGCGAATATCTTCGGTCCGGAACTGGTGTGTTCCGGACTGGACACCGCCAAAGCGGAAGCCAAGCGGATGGTGCTTTCCTCCGATCCGGCCCTGCGGCTCCTGGCCGACGCCTGCAGCCGAAACGGGGGGCAAGTGCGGACCATGTACCGTTGCTGGATTAACGACCGGGGCGATTTTAAAGAGAGCCTCTTGCTCTAACCTCGAATTGCCTGGCGCTTCCTTTGAGGACCGCGGGCATCCCCAACGAACGGAATGCCCGGGTAAGTTCACTACTGTCTGTCGTAAACGTTTGTTCCGTGTACCGCCTTGCCCTGGGCATCGGTGCCTTTGAAAGTCTGTTTTAAGGTCTTGCCGTCTTTCGACACGACGGTCCGCCCAGTTTGATGAAATTTCCCATCCGTCTTTTTGGCTTCCCAACGAGTTGTGTTCGCATCCACGCGCTTGACGGAAACCGTGTCGAATTGTCCGCCAGTCGCAGGATACTCCCTTCCGTCGTATTTGTAAGTGAAAGTGGAATCCGAAGAAACCCCACTGGCCGATTGTTCCGTTCTCGTGAGCTTTATACCGCCTTCAGGCGTCGCTTCCCGCACATCCGTGCGGCTTTTGAGTGGGCTTGAGCTAGTGGATTTGGATTTGGCGGGATTGAGTTTCCAAGTCCCTACCGAACTGTCGGCCGCGAACATCCCCGTCACCATGATCGCCAAGCCAATAAGTAGTGTTCCTGCGATTCTCCGCATTTTTGCTTTTCCTTTGTAACCGGAATTTCCATTCTTGTCCCGGTGCAGGGAGTGTACACCCGATCGCCTTGGTTTGTTGCGGTTATTTCTTTTTGCAACGGGTTGCGATTCACACGCGAGATATGCGATAAGAGATTTCAAACGACGTGCCAGCACCCCCGATCCGGCCGCGTGTGGTGATCGCCGAGGATTTCACACTCATACAGGAAAGCATCCGCCTGCTGCTTCAGCCGCACTGTGAAGTCGTGGCCGCGGTGGAGGACGGCGAGGCTGCCGTGAAAGCTGTTGCCGCCCTCTGCCCCGATATTTTGCTGCTCGATGTTTCGCTCCCTCACTTGGGCGGATTTGCGATTGCCGAACAACTCCTCCGTGCCGATTCGCCGGTGAAGGTGATCTTCCTCACCGCTCACAGCGACCAAAGTTACCTGGAAAGAGCCTTCGAGCTGGGAGCCAAGGGCTTCGTCCTCAAGTCCGCGATGCTGACCGAACTGCCGGCCGCCATCCGGGCGGTAAGCGCCGGCGGGTGCTATCGTTCACCACTACTGGGATAGCGTTATTTGTCGGGGGGCAAGCCCGCCCCACATGCGGCTTGGACCGCCGCCGCCAATTGAAGCCGGGAGAAAGGCTTGTTCAGGCACACTCGCGGCTCGGGGATCTGGGCAGATCCGCGCGAGAACTCGCCGGGGAATGCAGTCACAAAGATGAGTTGCGCCCCCGTGCGTTCCTGAATCGCGCGGGCGGCTTCCGTACCCGTCATCTCACCCTCGAGCTGAATATCCATCAGGACCAGTTGCGGATTCGTTTGGTCGGCCAGTTCAATCGCTTCTTCGCCCGATATGGCGATCCCGAGAACTTCGTGATGCATCCGGGCAAGCTGGATCGCGAGATCCGCCGCGATGATCTGTTCATCTTCCACAATGAGAATACGCAGGCCCATTCACCCCTCCCGCGGAATTAGATTGCTGGCAACCGGAAACGTGACTGTAACAGAGGGTTCCGAATTCTGGCCTATATCCAGCCGCCCGCGAAGCTGACGCACCAGCAGATTCACCAAGCAAAAACCCATGGACGTGGCCTTCGATACCTCAAAGCCGGGAGGAAAGCCAGGGCCGCTGTCCTCGATCCGTAACTGCGCCCACTTTGCGGCCCCCGCTGCCCCCGCCACCGGACCATTGCCGCCTGTAACGTAGGCGAGCTTTACCGTCAAATTGCCTGTCTTCACCCGTAGACCGTGCTTCAGGCTATTCAAAATCAGCTCGTTCGCAATTAATCCTACCGGAATGGCCTTTTCGATGGGTAACACCATCTCCGATGCTTCAACATGCAGGCGGACTCCTTCAGGAATCGTCGAATGCAACGCCACCAATTCCTGACAAAGCGATTTCACATAGGCGCCCACCTCTACCTCCCGCAGGTCTTCGGACGCGTACAATTGCTCGTGAATCCTCGCGATCGCGCTGACCCGGCCCCGGGTGTCTTCGAATGCGGCGAGCACTCGCGGGTCTTCGGTCTGATTCGACTGTAGGCTCAAAAGGCTGACAATCATCTGCAGATTGTTCTTCACCCGGTGATGAATTTCGCGCACCAGCGCGGTTTTTTCTTCGAGCGATCTGCGCAGCCGGTCATCCTGTTCTTTGCGCGTCGTGATGTCCTGCATTACCTCGGTGAAGGCGTAGGTGTGCCCATCGAGCTCCGGAGAGCGCGTCAGAATACCGCTCGCAAAGAAGCGGCCGCCACCCTTCCGCATATGCCAGCGCTCCGCTTGAGCGCGCCCTTCGCTACGAGCCCGCTGAAGCTCCTTTTGGGGCTCACCTTGTTCGATATCCTCGGGCGTAAAGGTCAGCGACGCACTTTTGCCGATCGCCTCGCTCCCCTGCCAGCCGAGCAAGCGTTCCGCGCCGGCGTTCCAGGTAATGATTTTGGCGTCGCTGTCAATTTGGAAAATGGCATAATCCCGGACGCTCTCAACAACCAGACGGAATCGTTCCTCGCTTTGCTCGAGGGCTCGGGCCGCCTGCTTGCGTGCTGAGATATCGCGAATGTTGAGCTGTACCACGGGTCGCGTCCCTACCAGATAGCGGTTGGCCACTACCTCAACGTCAAGCTTTCCGCCTTGGGCTGTTGCGATTTGCACATCATCCTCGCGGATCACGTCGGTTTGCAGCGTAGCCGCAACGATCTCGGCGGCTCGGGGGAACGCCAACAACGCGCCGGCGTCGGCCAGGCGCTTGCCTGCCAGATCCTCACGACGGAATCCCGTCATTTGGAGAAAGAACGCGTTTACGTCTTGTACCGTTTCAGCTTCCGCATCGATCACGACCAGCCCGTCCTTGGCTGTTTCAAACAGGCGTTGAAAGCGAATCTCGGCAATTTCGCGACGCTCGGTGACGTCCTCAATCGCCAGCAGAAGTGTGGGCTGTTGCGGATCGCGGCGCAGAATGAGCCGGGCATTCAGGCGCATAGTCCGCCGGCCAATGTGAGGGAAATCGTGCTCCAGCTCGAAGTCGTGAAACGGCTCGGACCGGTACAGGGTAGAGCCGAGAAGCTCGCGTAACCGCGGCACGTTCCATTGGCCGTTCCCAAGGTCATAGAGCAAACGGCCTTCCGTTTCCTCGCGTGATACCAGGAAAGTCTCATAGAAAGCCGTGGTGGCGCGCTGAACGCGTAAATCGGCATCCAACACAACCAACGGCTCCCGGACGATTTCAATGAGCGCCTCGGCGTATTGACGGGCCTCTTCCGACGCATCCAGTGCACGTTTCAGAGCATCGATCTCCTGGAACGTGATCACCGCGCCGGCGATCCGGTCGTCCACAGTGCGGTAGGGACGGATTCCGATGGAATACCAGCATCCCTCGGCATCCTTCACTTCCTCAGAAGCTGTGTGAAGCGATTCGATAACGTTCCGGACCTGCTCTTCGAGGCGCGGAGTCTGGATGCGCCCTCGCAAGTGCCCCACTGGCCGGCCGATGTCCAGCGCCCCAAGGTTCAGAAGCTTTTCAGCCGAGCTATTGAACCGCCGCACCCGCAGATCCTGATCCACCATGACGATCGCCAGCGTGACGGCGCTCAGTAAATTGCGCAGATCGCTGTTCGTGGTCCCCAGTTCGCGATTGCGGTTCTGCAACTCCTCGTTGACGGTGGTCAGCTCTTCATTGGCGGACTGCAATTCCTCCTTGGTGGTGCCGAGTTCCTCGTTGGTAGACTGGAGTTCTTCGTTCGCGCTCCGCGCCTCTTCATTGGCGGCCCGCAACTCTTCGGCGTGCGCCTCGTACTCCTCCCTGACATTTCGCAGGTACTCGCGCGTCTCGCCGAGCTCCCGTTCCAGCGTCTGCGCCCGGCCATCCCCGGAAGCCGCGGCCGGCGACCTCTCGGCAACGCCCGGATCGCTCAATTTGCCAAGGCTGGTGAACACGATCAGGAAGTAGCGATCCGAAGGCCCGCTTGCGGCAAAAGGCGTCACTTCAATGGCAGTTTCCAATTCGTGGCCGTCGATCTCGACCAACGGGCCGGTCTCACGGACAAACATGTCGGAGTCGTTGGCCTTTTGCACCGCTCTCCGCAACGGCACCACCAGACTTTCTTTGGCCATCCGCAGCAGGTTGAGAGAAGCTTCTCCCGGACTTGGATCCAGATACGGCGCCGTATGCCCGCGGAACTGCAGGATCTGCATCTCGGCGTTCACCAGGACCGCATCGGGAGAATATTTCGAGTGAATGACCCGTTCGATCTTCTTCTGCAGGTCGGCGCCGTCGGCAGACTCCGTGGGGGCGGAGGGCTGCAGCGGGTCGGCCGTGGGCGTTCCGGATGTCAAATCGAGTATCAGCCGGGTCGGCACCGCCTTCCTCGAGTAAATGTGGTGAGCCTTATCGACAGTTGTGAAAAGATCGCCGGCCGCCGCGGTCGTCTCCGCACTGCCCAACATCAAAAGGCCGGTGGAGTTCAGCGCGTAGTGAAACGTGGGCAGCACGCGCCGTTGCGCCTTGGTATCCAGGTAGATGAGCACGTTGCGGCAACTTACGATGTCCATGCGGGAGAATGGCGGGTCCCGCGTAACATCGTGGCGCGCGAAGATACAGCACTCGCGAATGATCTTGTTGATCTGATATCCGCCGTCGGACTTCATGAAGAAGCGGCGCAGGCGTTGTTCGGAAACATCGTCGGCGATGGCCGCGCCGTAGATGCCATGCCGCGCGAGGTCCAGTGCCGGCTCGCTGATATCCGTCCCAAAGATTTGGATCGATAAGGAGAGCTGCTGATCCTGGACGAACTCGTGCAGGCAGATCGCAAGGGAATAAGCCTCCTCGCCCGTCGCACATCCCGGCACCCACGCCCGAATCGCTTGTTGGCGGTCTGGGCGTTGGCTCAATGATGTCTTTAAATAAGTAAGTAGCGCATCGAACGTGGCCGGTTCGCGAAAGAAGCTGGTCACGCTGATCAGCAGGTCTTCATACAATTCAGCCAGTTCAGCGGGTTTTTCCCGCAGATACCGCGCATATTCCGCCAAAGTCGTAAGGCTGAGGATCATCATCCGGCGGCCGATGCGGCGCCGTACGGTGTTGGGCTTGTACTGGCTGAAATCGACTTTCGTGCGGGCCTGCAGCAGCGCCAGGATGCTCTTCAGGTCGCCGTCGCCTTCCGGCAGAATCTCTGATTCGGCCCTCCCGGGCGTCGGCGTAACTAGAAAAGGATGGCGCCCCAGCCTCCCGAGCTCTTTTCCAATCTCGGCCGGCGGCAGAACGTAATCGATCGCGCCGGTCGCAACAGCATTGCGCGGCATGCCGCCGAAGCGCGCCGTCGCTTCATCCTGCGCAAATGTGATGCCGCAGTCGGCTTTGATGGCTCGGACTCCGAGACTGCCGTCGGAGGCATTGCCCGACAGAACCACCGCGACGGCCCGGCTGCCTTGCGCTTGCGCCAGCGATCGGAAGAAGATATCGATCGGCAGATGCAGCCCCGGTCCTCGTGCGGCCAGTCGCAAATGGCCATCCTGCAATTCCATGCTGGTGTTCGGCGGGATGACGTATACGTGGTCCGGCTGAACCTCCATGCCGTCATGCACCGTCTGGATCGGCATTTTCGTCGCCGGGCCCAGCAGTTCAGGCAGCAAACTCTGGTGCTGCGGATCGAGGTGCTGGACCAGGACGAAAGCGAGACCGGTGCGTTCCGGGACCGCGCTCAGCAACTGCGCAAATGCCTCCAGCCCGCCGGCTGAGGCCCCGATTCCGACAATGGGGAAAGGACTCCCGCGCGGAGGACTGTAATCAGTTTCGGTGACTAGCTTCTGTTTGGGGTGCGCGTCTTCGGCGGAATCGCTTGCATCGTCGTGCTCCGGCATCGTTCCTCATATGCCGGCGAACTTTCCATTCGCCTGCGCTCTTTAGTATAGGCGCTCGGAACGCGGGGACCAAGTTACGGCACGGCCCTCTCGAACAGGGTGTTCGCCGATGTGGACTCCGGGTTCGCTGAAATTGGAGTGCACACAGTTGCGTCTACCTTCCGGCCGGAGCAACCGATTGGATGCACGGGCTCTTCGCCGGCCATTCGCCCTTCCCGATTGCCGAAACTGCGCATTTTGGGGATCATTGCTAAGGAACTACCAAGGAGCAGATTGATGCGCCCTTCCGGCATGCACTATTTCCCGCTCGCGTGGCCTTTCATTTTGGCCCTCGCATTTCTGTTTTTCATTGTGGTCGCGCTCGTCGAGCTCGGCCTCCTGAAATATGCCTATGAGCGCATGGGTGTGCCGCCGCGTTATGTTCTCGCGGTCCTCCTGTTCTCTCTGCTTGGCAGTGCCATCAATATTCCCGTCGCCGAATTGCCGCCGGAGCAGATGGTCTCCGGCCGAACGGTCGATTTCTTCGGCATGGAATACATGGTGCCGGTAGTTCAGGAATCGCCTGGAACCGTCATCGCGGTGAACGTTGGAGGGGCGTTAATCCCGGTGATTCTCTCGCTTTATCTGCTATTCAAAAATAGGTTCTTTCTGCGAGCCCTGATAGCCGTGATCATCGTTGCGTTCGTGGTTCACGCCGCAGCGTCTCCCGTTCGGGGAGTGGGCATCAGCGTCCCGATATTCATTCCTCCCATTGTGGCGGCCCTGGCGGCGATGCTCCTGGCCTGGAGGCGCGCGGCTCCTCTGGCGTACGTCGCGGGAAGCATGGGGACGCTAATCGGCGCGGATCTTCTCAATCTGAACAAGATCCAAGGCCTGGGCGCGCCCATCGCCTCGATCGGCGGCGCGGGGACGTTCGACGGCGTGTTCTTGACCGGAATCATCGCGGTTTTGCTGTCGCCCGTGTCCGGACGGCCGCGCTAACCATCCGATTCGCGAGGGCGGCGTTGCAGGCGAATGCTGTCGGGCTTGCTATGATGAACATGCGAGCATGGCTGATCCGCTCTTAGATCTCGGTCCGTTGTCCCAGGCTGTCACGCAGAATATCTCGGTCGAAGTCCTGTCGCAATACTCTGCTGAGAACTCGCATCCGCAGCAGGGCGACTGGGTCTTTGAGTACACGGTGCGCATCACCAATAAGGGCTCGGAGCCTGTTCAATTGATCAGCCGGCACTGGATCATCACCGACGCCGCGCAGGAAACCAGGGAAGTGAAAGGGCCCGGCGTGGTCGGCGAGCAACCGGTGCTGGCGCCCGGCGAATCGTTCGAATATTCCTCGCGCTGCCCGCTCAAGACGCCGCTGGGCATGATGCGCGGAACCTACCAGATGATCCGCTCGGACGGCGAGCTGTTCGATATCGAGATTGCGCCTTTCGCCCTGAAGGCGCGCTACACGGTTCACTGACCCGGTCCGGGCGCCGGGCCCGGGCATACAAATCGCCTCCCAGGATCGCGAATCTTTTCCCGCCTGGCCCTCCACAAGCCGCAACCCTTTCGTCCATAATGGAGAGTATGAAGTTGTTTGTGCCCCTGCTGGTGCTTGGCTTGACGGGCTTGGCCGCGGTTCCCGTCCCCGCCGCCGAGTTGTCCGTGGTGGAGGAGATCGTCGCCAAATGTAACGGCGATATTGTCACGCGAGGCGATCTCGATCGCGCTCGCCAGGAGCTGATTGAAACTCTGCGCGCCAGCGGCCTCACCGGCGCGGACCTCGAGCAGCAGCTCGCCGCGCGGGAGAAGAATCTGCTGCGCGACAAAATCGATCAGCTGGTCCTGGTGCAGAAGGCCAGGGACCTCAACATCAATGTCGATGCCGACGTGAGCAAGCAACTGGCCACCATCCAGTCCGATTCGAAAATCGCCGATCCCGAAAAGTTCCAGGAATACGTCAAGCAACAGAGCGGCATGTCTTATGAGGACTTCAAGCAGGAGATGAAGAACCGCTTCTTGACCAAGCGCGTGATCCAACAGGAAGTCACAGAGAAGATGCAGGTGAAGCACGACGAGCTCGAAAAATACTACAACGAGCACAAATCCGAATTCATACGCAAAGAACAAATTACGCTGCAGGAGATCTTGATCTCTACCGAGGGTAAAGACGCCGCGGGCGTGGCTGCCGCCGAGAAGAAGGCTAAGGATCTGGTATCGCGAGCGCGCAAGGGCGAGCGATTCGCCGAAATGGCTCGCGACAATTCCGACGCCGTCACGGCCAAGAACATGGGCGAACTTCCGCCCTACAAGAAGGGCGATCTGGCCGCGAACCTGGAAGCTCTGGTTTGGAACCAGCCCAAGGGCTACATTACCGATCCGATCAAAACCGGCAACGGGTTTCTCATTCTGCGTGTAGAGGATCATCAGAAAGCCGGACAAGCCGAACTCGCCGACGTCGAAAACGAGGTCACCGAGAAAATTCTCGCGCCCCGCATGGATGCAGCGGTCCGCGAATATCTCACCAAGCTCCGCAAGGACGCCTTTCTCGAAATCAAAGCCAATTTCATCGATACCGGCGCCGCCTCCGGCAAAGACACCGCGTGGGTGGATCCCGCGCAGTTGCGGCCTGAGACGGTGAAGAAAGAAGAGGTCGAGAATAAGGTGAAGCACAAGCGATTGCTTTGGGCCATCCCGGTGCCGGGGACGCAGACCACGGCGACCAGCTCTTCGCAGCAGTAGCGCCGCCGCATCCCGCATGAAACCGCCGTATTTAAGCGATATCAAGCCGAACCAGGTATTCACGACGACCTTTCTGGTCCATGGGAAAGACGTTCGGCAGAAGAAGTCGGGCGAGCCGTACCTTTCGCTGCTGCTCGGCGATCGGACCGGCGAGATTGACGCCAAGATGTGGGACAACGTCGCCGAAGTGGTGGACACCTTTGAGCGCGACGACTTCGTCAAGGTCAAAGGCCTGCTGCAGATCTTTCAAAATCGCCTGCAGATGACCGTCCACAAGATGGCGCGCGTGCTGGACGCCGATGTCGATTTCGCCGATTTCTTTCCCGCCTCCACGCGCGATCCGCTGGAAATGTTCGCGGAGTTGCGCTCGCTGGTAGCCGGGATGCGAAATACACACCTCCGCACGCTGCTGGATGCGTTTCTTAACGACGAGCCGCTGGCGCGCATGTATCGCACCGCTCCGGCCGCCAAACACGTCCATCACGCGTATCTGGGCGGGCTGATCGAACATGTTCTGTCGGTTTGCCGGCTGTGCCATCTCACCGCATCGCATTACGGCTACGTCGATTACGAATTGCTGCTCACCGGAGCCATTTTGCACGACGTCGGCAAGGTTGCCGAACTGACCTACGAGCGCAGCTTCGGCTACAGTACCGAAGGGCAGTTGCTCGGCCATATCGTGATCGGCTTGCGCCTCTTGCACGACAAGCTGCAGCAAATTCCCGATTTTCCGCCGAAACTCCGCATCCTGGTGGAGCACCTGATTGTCAGCCATCACGGCGAGCTGGAGTACGGTTCGCCCAAGGTGCCGCTATTTCCTGAGGCCCTGCTGCTGCATCATCTCGACAATCTCGATTCGAAAATGGAATGCATGCGGGCTCTCGCGGCCGCCGACAGACACGTTGACGGCTGCTGGACCGGGTATAGTGCGGCTCTGGAGCGGTCGATTTTGAAGAAGGCGAAATTCCTCGAAGAAATTCCTGCCGAGCCTTCCGTACCGCAGGCTGCCCCCGCGATCGCGGAAATCAAGCAAACGCCGCCACAGCCCGCGCCCGCGCCCGAGGAACGCCAGCATCAGTTCGCGCCGTCCGCTTCCCCCTTCGCGGAGAAATTGCAGCAAGCATGGCGCAAGGATCCCTGACGCAGCCTGCAGAGAGTGGCACGCCCTCCGCCGCTTCATTCGGCAGAGGCAATCTGCTGCGTGGAATCCTGGCGGGCCTCTTCATCGCTGGATCCTTCCTGTTCTTCACCTGGCGCGGTCTGCTGGTCTATTACACCGGCGACGACATGATGAACCTGTACGGCTACCTGAGCAAGCCGGTCAGCGCTCTCATCAAAGCCAATTTCTTCTTCTGGACGCCGTATTACCGGCCGTTTGGAGGCGTCGTCTATCGCAGCCTTTACGGGATTTTCGGCTTCAATCCCTACCCCATGTACGTGGTGTTCTTCGCGGCACTGCTGGTGAACATTTGGCTGGCCTATCTGGTGCTGAGCCGGATTGGGGGCTCCCGCGAAATCGGCGCCATTGCAGCCTTGGTGTTCTCTTTTCACGGGAAGCTCGATTACCTGTACTACAACGCCGGTTCCATGTACGACGCGTTCTGCTTCCTCTTCTATTTTTCTGCGCTGCTCATTTATCTAAAGGCGCGATTGCAAAAACGGTTGCTCGGTGCGTGGGAAACTGCCGGATTTCTGGCGTGCTTCATCTGCGCGCTCAATTCGAAAGAAATGGCCGCCACGCTTCCGGTGATGCTGGCGATCTACGAGCTGCTGTTCCATCCGCCGGATTTCCGCAGCCTGCGCGCGCTCTGGCGCTGGTGCCTTCACGAAGGGCGCATGGCTATGGTGGGAGCGTTGTGCGTTCTCATCTATATTCCGGCCAAACTCGGGCCGCAGGGCCTGACCACTTCCGATGCCTACGTGCCGCATTACAACCTGCACCAATACCTGCTGGACACCGGAATCTATCTGGCCGATCTCCTTTACAGAAACAGCCGCCCGGTGCCGCTCGGCGTGATCCCCCTTACACCGCTCACCGTGGGTGCGATTTTCGCCGCATTTGCCGCCCTCGCGCTGTGGATGCGTTCGCGCGCGATGTGTTTCGGACTGTTGTTCTTTGTGATCGGTCTGCTGCCGGTGTCCTTTGTGGAGCCGCGCCTCGGATTTGTCCTCTATCTTCCCTTGGCCGGCATGGCGCTGTACGCGGCGGTGTGCGTGGTGCGGATCAAAGACCGGCTGCGCTCCCTCATTCCCGCGTTCGGCTCGGTCTCACCGGCGGCAGTCTCGGTTGGCCTGTTCGTCGTC
>Ga0335074_10000355_pt1 | contig 67700 bp, 49 predicted proteins | sample Lox_Sample_23_FD_206715 | JGI IMG/M metagenome (GOLD analysis project Ga0335074, IMG submission 206715) | Soil microbial communities from Loxahatchee National Wildlife Refuge, Florida, United States - Lox_Sample_2.3 | ecosystem: Environmental > Terrestrial > Soil > Wetlands | place: USA...
GATCTCTGTCACCAGTTGATCGTTCATCCACTCGTCGGCATCAAGATGTAGTTGCCAGGGACGGGTGATAGGCAAGTGGTCGATGGCCCAGTTGCGTTGCGCCCCATAATGCTCAAAAGCGTGTTGGACGACTACGGCGCCGAGTGAATGTGCCAGTTCTACGGTTCGGTCGCTACTGTAAGAATCCACAACAAAGATTTCGTCAGAAATCCGACGAGCGGCGGTCAACGTCGCTGCAATCGTGGCTTCAGAGTTGAAGGATAAAAGAATTACGGTGGGCCGCATAGCAACGATGGTAGCGCACGAATGCGGAGAGGCCTGGCAAGATCGAGACGGGCACCAGGCGTGCCATCGCCGGGTGTCGAGCGTTTTGAGCGCCCCATGAAGGTCCTGTTGGTGGGCAACTATCAATATGACGGCTCGAGGAGCATGCAGATCTGGGGCAGGGCGCTGCTGCGCGAACTACTGGAGCGCAACATCGATGCTCGACTGATCTGTCCCAAACCTGTATTTGGACGCCTCAGACCTTCCGCAAATGGATTCGGCAAATGGCTCGGGTACATCGACCGGTTTCTGCTTTTCCCGCGTCAACTGCGTGCAGCGGCAGCAGACTCCGATGTTGTGCACATATGCGATCACGGCTCGGCGATGTTCGCTTGCAAGGTGAAAGGCAGGCCGGTGGTGGTCACTTGTCACGATATGCTGGCGGTTCGCGGCGCATTGGGCGAAATTCCGGAGATGCGATCATCGCTTTCTGGTCGCCTGCTTCAGTCCTGGATCCAGAAGGGAGTCCGGCATGCAGCCCATGTGGCATGCGTCTCGCAATTCACCCTCGACGATGCGGCCAGGATCCTGAAAAACGACGTCAACCTATCCAAGGTTCTCAACGGATTGAATTATCCCTTTCGCGTACTGGAGGAGGCGGAAGTTGAGCGCAGGCTGGCGGGTCTACCCGGTCTTCAGCGGCCGTTCATCCTGCACGTCGGCTCCAGCCATGCACGCAAGAACCGCGATGGCGTTATCCGCATATTCGCGCAAGCTGCGAAAAGTGTAGACCTGCAACTTGTGTTCGCAGGGTCTGCGTTGAGCGAAGTTCTGCAACAGGCTGCCCGGAGCGAGCAGGTTGAAGAGCGAATCATTCAGGTAGTCGATCCAAAGGTCGAGATGGTTGAGGCGCTCTATAATCGCGCCGTCGCATTGCTCTTTCCATCGAAGTATGAAGGCTTCGGTTGGCCTCCGATTGAAGCGCAGGCGTGTGGTTGTCCGGTCGTGGCCAGTGACATTCCACCGCTTGGGGAGGCCGTTGCAGGGTCGGCGGTGCTCTATCCGCTGGAAAACGAAGCCGGGATGGCGGAAATGATTGTCAGGCTTGCCCGCGATCGTGAGTTTCGCGACGCGGTTCGGCAGCGAGGCTTTGAGAACGTTCAATCGCGATTTCAGACCTCGCGGATGATGGATGATTACATCGCTCTCTACCAGAAGGCAATCGCAGAGCACGATCAGACCGCGGAGGCTTCTCATGCGACTCGAATTGCAAATCATATCAATGAACGGCCGAAGCAGAAGTAGTGGGAATACTTGTCCCGCGCCGCAGAAAATGCGGTTCGTGAGCCGATGCGATTCGCCCTCCCGCCGGAGCGCGGGACGACTGCACGGAAGTCCGATCGTCGGTTCTGATTCCGAAAGCTGATGGCGAAGGTCTTCTTGCACTCGGTAAGCCTCGACGACTCCAGGATCCCCAAATGGATGCAAGGCGCATTCCAGATCCTTACCGAAAGTGCCGGCCGCGATCCATTTGGAGTCCATTCGCTGACCAGGAATCCGGAAGAAGCGGACTTCATCGTATTCACCGAATTGGGCAGTCAAGGAATCTTTGCCGAGCGTGTGCGCCATCATCCCTACGTCAGGAAATACCGCGAAAAATGCTTTCTTTTTGACCCCGGGGACTATGCCCTTCCATTCTTGCCGGGCGTATATGCATCGCTCAGAAAGAGATACTACGATCCGGCAAGAACTCGTACCGGCTACTACCTCCGTATCGACGAGAATCCCTACGTCGATTTCCGTCCGGCTCAAGAGACTTACCGCTATGCGGCAACCTTTATCGGATCCATTGACAATCATCCGGTTCGCGCTCGACTCACGAGCCTTCCCTCCCAGCAGTTTCTTATTGAAGATACTTCATCCTTTGCTCTCAAGATGCTTTACGGCGGTGAGAAGGAGGAGCGCCACCGCTTCTGGTCGCATTACGCTCAGATCATCGCCTCGGCGCCCTTTGCGCTCTGCCCGCGCGGACGGGGTCCGGGTTCGGTTCGGCTCTTCGAGGTGATGCAGATGGGGCGTGTTCCGGTGATCATCGCCGATGATTGGATTTACCCGGCCCGGGTCGCGTGGCAGGCTTCGAGTATCACAGTCCCCGAATCGCAGGTCGAGCGCATTCCTGAAATTCTCGAACGGTATCGCGACTCTGCCGCAGCCATGGGCCGTCGCGCGCGCCTGGAATGGGAGAAGTACTATGCTCCTGCCGTTCGGTTCCATTGGCTGGCCGAAGATTGCCTCGAAATGTTGCATTCTCGCAGAAGGCGTGAATCCATTGCCGGCAGACTGGTTTGGCGCCACCTGCTTAACTACCGCGCCTTCCGTCTGTTTCTCGTCAGCAAGAAGGCAATCTATCGCGAAACCGGGAAGATCATTTTGTAGGGCCGGATTGGGCTATCCGATGGTGCTGATCGAATCCACCCCGCCGTTTTGATGGGACTAGCTGGCATTACGCGATTGCGCCGCCAACCCTTGATGCACATTTGCCGCACAAAATTCCTTCAACTGAGGTCGTAGCTTGGGCACGTCTCCGCAGATCCCAGCCGATGTAAGTCAATGAACGAACCGCAAAAGCCAACCCAAAGCCGGGGCATTTATCTTGTTGCCAACGAGCGCAGCCAGGATCAATGTAACAACCTGATCTATTCGATTCGCCAATGCGGGTGCCGGCTCCCGATCCGAGTGATTCCGTACGGCGGGAACTCAATCAGATTCGACCGCGCTTGGGACGATGTCAGGCACGTAAAGCTCTCCGACTTTCCCGCTGAAGGAATGGCTTATGTCGATGAGCTTGTCCGCCGTACTGGGCAGCCTGACCCGGGCCACCTTCGCCGCTTTCTCTGCTGGTTTGGAGAGTTTGACGACTTTCTTTACTCTGACAACGACATCGTCGCGCTGATGAATTGGGAAGATATGTTTCCCTATCTTGAGAACTACGATCTTGTCCATGCGGATTACGAGTTCACGACCAAGGGGAAATTCAATATGCGCCAGCCGGAGCGATTTGAAGAGCTCGCTGGTTCCGGCTCGCTGGAACTCGCCATTACGGCTGGTCATTTTCTCTGCCGGCGTTCGCCGCGCCACTTGGCCGAATTTCTAACCGGTCTATCCTGGATGGAAGCAAACCCCGACGTCCCCGTATGGAACGACCAGGTCCTATTGCATGTGACCGTTGTCATTGCGAAATGGCGCACGCTAAACTTGTGCAAGCCGCCGCATAATTGGGGATCTTCCTGGTCCGGGGACTACAAAAATACCCTCGAGATCGTGCGAACCATTCAGTCCGAGCACCGGCCCATTAGTCATATTCATTACTCCGGAGGCGCTGGTTCCGGGACAAATGCGATTGATGAGTTTCTATTCTCCAATCTGGCCGCCGCGAACCGCAGGCAGAAACTGTTTAACGCGCTCCTGGCCGAAGCCAGCGGACTGCGCGCGGTGAAAAACCAGGTGAAGCGCGCTGTGCGAAAGGCGCGGCGTGTGGCGCGGGGTTCCAGGTAAATGGAGAGCGGCGATGCGATTCAGGCTTCGGGACAAACAGGGACCGGTCCTTCAGGTTGGAAGACATTTCTCGTTCCCAAAATCCACCGCATCGGAGAATTCCTCGCCTGGCAGGGAATCACAACCGCAGGCAACCTGCTCTTCGGTTTTCTATGCATTCGCCTGTTGCCGATTTCGGAATATGCAAAATTTGTCGTAGTGTTCGCTATCCAGGGCTCCCTGGTCGTCCTCATGGATCTGGGGATCATAGGCAGCCTGGTGCCCCTTGTGGGAGAGCGAGTCGGCGACCTGCAGTTGATTGCCGATCTGGTCGCTTCACTCCGGCGGTTGGCCTATTGGCTGTTTGCCATCATTGCGCCAATCACGATCGTTGCATTTCCCCTGCTGGTGCGGAATCGACACTGGAGCTGGAAGACGGTCACTTTCATGGTGGCGGTTCTGCTCGTCTCGGTCTGGTTCGCCCGGGTCGGCGGCGCCTACGGAGCGGTGCTCATTCTAAGGCGCGATCGCCGCGGCTGGTATCAGGCGCAGATGGTTTCAAGCCTGGGAACACTGGCGCTTCTGATTGTCTTTTTCCCGCTGCATTGGCTCAACGCCTATTCCGCCATCCTGCTTAACGTTTCCGGGGTGATCTACGTCGGCGTTGCGTGCTTCTTTCGTGCGCGCCGATTGCTTGGCGTTGCCGGGGTTGCTTCCAAGCAAAAATCCAGAGCCATCATTCAATACGCTCTTCCTTCAATTCCCAGCGTCCTTTACTTTTCTGTGCAAGGGCCGCTGACGGTCATGCTCATCACGATTTTTGGCCGTACGGCCGGTGTGGCAGGCGTCGGCGCTCTTACGCGATTCGGCCAGCTTTTTACATTCCTCGCGCAAATGAACGGCTTGTTCATCGAGCCATACTTTGCCAAGCTGGCCAAGGAGCAAGTCAAGATTCATTATTTAGGCGCCGTGGCGGCGGCAGGCGGATTTGGCCTTGCGATGGTTGGTTTGGCGCGATTTTTCCCCGGGCCGTTTCTTTGGATTCTGGGCCCCAAGTATGCATCTTTGCGCTTCGAACTCTTCCAGGTGATGATTGCGGGCGCAATGGGTTTCGTCGGCGGCGTGATGGCGAGCATCAACGGCGCGCGAAGATTTGTATACCATTGGGATAATATTTCGAGGAACCTGTTCACTTTGGCGATTCAAGTCGTCTTTATCTGGAAGGTCGATTTGAGCAGCGTGCAAGCGGTGCTTTGGTTCAGCATCGCCTCGGCAATACCTTCGCTGATCTCACAGGCGCTTGTAGCAGTTTATGGGCTGAGGCGAGGACCGCGCCGCATTGTCGGCCTCGACCATCTTGCCGAGGGATCGTAGATACGCGACAATTGCCCGCAATGCCGGCTTTGCGGATGTTGACTCGTTTCCAGTGAGAGTTGCATGGCGCAGTCTTTTGTAACTTCCGCTGCGAGAAAACTCACCACCAAACCTGTCTGGTGGTGGGAGCGACGGCAGAAATATGGGATTCGAGCCGGGTTCAAGAACCTGCCGCCAATTGCCGTGAACAAGGGGCGCAAACGCTTTGTCGTCCTGACAACTCCTGAATCATTGGGCGAGGCGCTATGGACCGCGTGGAGCTGGTATCGGTTTCTGCAAACTGAGGACTTTGAGTTGGAACTTGCCGTGGACGGGGAGCTTTCACGGCCGGAATCCGCTTCGGCATTGCAACTCTTTCCGGGAGTTACGATTTACTCTGCGCAATCTACCTGCGCATATGTGTGCGAAAGAGAACCAACACTCCAGACCTTCCTTTACGGTTATCCGATGGGCCGAAAGCTGGCCCTGATGCTGGCATGTTCTGACCGGTCCCCGATTCTCTATTCTGATCATGACGTGCTGGCATTCAATCCTCCTGACGAACTGTTCAAGTGCGTTGACAAGAATGTCCCTTGCTACTTTTTGGAGGAAGTGGACGGAACGCGCGATGCGCAGGTTGCAAAGAGTGCGCTTTCGCTCGGCCTGGATTATCTCCCGCAATTCAACTCCGGGTTTCTCTATCTTCCGAAAGGAACCTTGCCGATCGAGTTGGCGGCGCGGATTCTCGCAACATGGCGGCCGCCCGCCAATTCCTGGTTCACCGAGCAAACCGCATTGAGCGTGATGTTGCAAAGTGCCAAGGCGGAAGCTCTTCCTCAGAACCGCTATGTCATCAGCGCCCGCCGGCAGTTCTATTTCGAAAAGGACGTGGATTACAGGGCCATCGTGGCTCGACACTTTACGGGAACCGTGAGACATGTGATGTACAAGTTCGGCATGCCGGAGATTCTGAAACAAAGCAGGATTCTTTCATCGGAGCGCAAAGATGCCAGATAAGGCGGAAAACCGAACACCGTCGGTCCTCCGCTCGGGAATCTGCACCCTCTTCGAGGGAGATTTTCACATCGGGCTCGCCGCTTTCCTCAATTCCTTGGTGCGAGCCGGTTACTCAGGAACGGTTTGGGCGGGATATCGCGGAGCGCTGCCGCCCTGGCTGGATCAAGTCAAGAGATCGACCGGCCGGGAATCCGCGTTTCGGGTTGCCGATCAGATTGACCTGGTATTTCTCCAAGTCTCGACTGACATACACCTGACGAATTACAAGCCGCAGTTCATGCTCGATCTGCTTCAGGGGCCGGCACGCGACTGCGAGTTCCTGTGGTACTTCGATCCCGATATCTGTCTCCGCGCCCCATGGCAGTTCTTCTCCAATTGGCAGCATTATGGTGTTGCCTTGTGCCAGGAGATTGTGGACAACAACTTCCCTGAGAATTCGCCGCAGCGGCGCGAATGGATGGAAATCGGGGCGGCGATCGGTCTGGAAAGCCCGCAGCCGCTTTGCCACTACTACAACGGGGGAATGGTCGGCGTAGCGGCAGTGCACGCCAGTTTCCTCGAAATCTGGCGGCGCCTGATCGAATATGCTGGAGAATCGGGCTGCGACCTGAAAACCATGATGCCGGGGGATCGCGAGATGCCGTTTCACGCAAGCGACCAGGATGCGCTGAATATCGCTGCCATGTATTCGCAGTATCCGCTTTCGACGCTCGGGCCGCAGGGGATGGGATTTGCTCATGGTAGCGTGAAGATGTTTCACACTGTCGGTCAAAAACCGTGGAAAGGCTCATTTTTCCTGCGCGCGCTCAGCGGCGTTCCGCCCTCGAGCGCCATGAAGTTCTTTCTCGCTCAGGTCGACTCGCCGATCCGGCCTTACTCTGCCATGGCTCTCCGAAGCAAGCGATTGTCGTGCTCAATTGCCGCATTGATCGGGCGATTTTACCGCAGGATGTGATTCAGCCTTATGAGAAGCCCAACACTCGCAATGTTGCCGGAGCCGCCGGCTGGGCGGACTGGATGGCCGTGGACCGAAGAGTCAGAGCAGTTGCCAGACAACATGCCCGACGGCAAGCCTTGGCCGAAGATATCGATCGTGACGCCGCTGTATAACCAGGAAGGCTGGGTTGAGGAGACGATACGCTCGGTGCTGTTGCAGGGTTACCCAGATTACGAGCATTTGATTATCAACGACGGTTCGACGGATGGCTCGCTCGCGGTAGTTGAGAGGTATTCGCCTTGGGTGAAATGCATTACGCAAGAAAATGCCGGACAATCCGCATCTCTGAATCGTGGATTCCGGCTGGCTCAAGGTGAACTGATTGGCTGGCAGAACTCCGACGACTGCTATGGTCCGAATAACTTTAAAGAGGGAATGCTGGGAGCAGCCAGGCACCCAGATTTCGAAATCTACAACGGATCCACGCGCGGGTTTCTCGAAAATGACCTGCGACCACCTTGGTTATTTGATGTGTGCGAAGAATTCTCGCAAGCCGGTTTGCTTCACCGCATGTGCGTGATGAACCAGAGCATGTTCTTCAGGCGGGTCATCTTCGAACGCGGTCTATTCCTGAAAGAAGACATGCATTACGCAATGGATCCGGATTTCTTTTGGAGGCTTTCGCTCGAGGGATTTCGTTACAAATTGTTGCCCGCAATGATCGGCTACTACCGCCAACAGGCGGCCGCAAAGAGTACAAGTTATAAGCCGCGTGCAGATATGGAGACATTCGGCATTCTGCGGTGGCTAAGCCGCGACAAGCGTCTCGCGCCCGAATTGCGCCGCGAAGTCCGTTCACAACTGCGGCAGAACCTTATCAGATCATTTCGAAAGGCACGGCGCTCAGTTCCTGCGAAGCTCGTTCCTGAGCTGATCCTGCCAATCTAGCACGGAGTTTGGTTGTCCACGCATGACGAGGGTTTCGAAGGAGAAATTGAGGATAAGGGAATGAAGAGAATTTTAGTCACTGGATCGTCAGGGTTGATTGGGTCGGAAGTGTGTCTATATTTTGCCGCGGAGGGATGGCAGATTCACGGCGTTGACAACAACCAACGCGCAGTATTTTTCGGGCCGAAGGGTGACACTCGCTGGAACCAGCGACGCCTTGAGCAGTTGATCGGCGGATTCGTTCATCACGAATTGGATATTCGCGATCGCCACGGAGTGCTCGAATTGTTAAAGGAAATCAGGCCCGATGCGATTGTTCACACGGCGGCGCAGCCGAGTCATGACCTTGCTGCCTCAATTCCATTCGATGATTTCGATACCAATGCCGTGGGTACGCTCAATCTTTTAGAGGCGGCCCGGCAAGCCGTGCCTGAAGCTCCCTTTGCTTCCATGTCGACGAATAAGGTTTACGGCGATGCGCCCAATGAATTGGCGCTCAAAGAGCTCGAAACTCGCTGGGAATATGCCGATGAGGCCTACTGGACCGGCATTCCTGAGACATTCCGTATCGATCAGTCCAAGCACTCGATCTTTGGCGCTTCGAAAGTGGCGTCAGATGTGATGGTCCAGGAGTACGGCCGATACTTTGACATGCCGACGTGCGCGTTGCGCGGGGGTTGCTTGACCGGCCCGAGCCACTCGGGCGTTGAGCTGCACGGTTTCTTAAGTTACTTGATCAAGTGTAATCTTTCGGACACCCAATACAGCGTGTATGGGTACAAGGGAAAACAGGTGCGGGATAACATCCACTCATTTGACGTCGCCCGCTTTATTGCGGAATTCATCGCCAACCCGCGTGCCGGCGAGGTTTATAACATCGGAGGAGGACGCGAGAACAGTTGCTCAATTCTGGAAGCCTTTCAAATGATCTCCGCAATCTCAGGAAAGGAAATGATCTACAAATATGTTGATCAGAATCGGGCCGGCGATCATATTTGCTATATCAGCGATTTGACGAAAATGAAGGCGCATTATCCCAAATGGGGAATCACCAAATCGCTTTCAAATATCTTTGAAGACATTCATGAGTCCTGGGTGGGACGTGTGATGGTGGGAACATAATCGGCGCGTGAGATGTGGCCATTATCGAGAAAGATGAGATTCGGCCTGATTTGACGATCGGGACCATAGAAAGGGCATGGTGGTCGGAAAATCAAATAGATCACGGGTTCTCGCGTAAGTCTGGTTACTGAGGAAAGCAAGAGAATATGCAGAAAGTAGCGCTGATTACGGGTATTACTGGGCAGGATGGTGCGTATCTGGCTGAGCTCTTGCTCAACAAGGACTATGTCGTGCACGGAATCAAACGGCGGTCGTCGTCATTTAATTCGGCGCGCATCGACCACATTTACCAGGATCCGCATATTCCCGGAGCTCATTTCCAGATTCACTACGGGGACATGACGGACTCGACGAACCTTATCAGGATTATCCAGTCGGTACAACCCGATGAGATTTATAACCTGGCGGCACAAAGCCATGTCCAAGTCAGCTTTGAGACGCCGGAGTACACGGCAAACGCAGACGCCACCGGGACTTTGCGAATTCTGGAAGCGATTCGCATTCTGGGCCTGGCGCAGAAAACCAGATTCTATCAGGCATCGACCTCAGAGCTTTTCGGAAAGGCACTGGAGACACCACAAAGGGAAACTACGCCGTTTTATCCACGCAGCCCTTATGGGGTGGCGAAGCTCTATGCCTATTGGATTACCGTAAACTATCGCGAAGCGTATGGGATGCATGCGTCGAATGGAATCCTGTTTAATCATGAGAGCCCAATACGCGGCGAGACGTTTGTCACACGCAAGATTTCGCGCGCCGTGGCTGCCATTCACCTGGGAGTGCAAGACACCGTCTACATCGGCAACCTCGATGCAGTGCGAGATTGGGGGCACGCGCGAGATTACGTCGACGGGATGTGGAGGATCCTTCAACAGCCGGAGCCGGATGATTTCGTACTTGCCACGGGCGAGGCGCACAGCGTCCGCGAGTTCGTGGAATTAGCCTTTGCCGAGGTGGGCCGGAGGATTGAATGGCGGGGCAAGGGAATTGAGGAAACGGGAGTCGACGCAGCGTCCGGGAAGACCCTGGTGAGGATTGACGCCCGGTATTTCAGGCCGACAGAGGTCGATTCTTTACTGGGAGATGCCACGAAGGCGCAGCGGATGCTTGGATGGAAGCATACCGTGAAATTTCCCGAACTCGTTTCCGAAATGGTCACCTCCGACCTTGACGTCATTGCAAAGGAAGCGAACCTTAGAGAAAGCTTCCATGAGTAACTTTGAATTGGCGGGCGCGCGCGTGTGGGTCGCGGGGCATCGCGGCATGGCCGGCTCGGCTATCGTCCAGCGTTTAGAACAGGAGAAATGCACACTCATCATCGCGACGCGCGGCGAACTCGACTTACTAAATCAGAAAGACGTCCAACGGTGGATGAACAACCAAGGGGTCGATGCAGTCTTTCTTGCCGCGGCCACCGTTGGCGGAATCATGGCGAATGCGACCCGGCCCGCAGAATTCCTTTATGAAAATCTTGTCATTGAAACCAACGTCATCGGTGCCGCGCGCGAAGCGCGCGTGAAAAAGCTCTTGTTTCTTGGATCGTCCTGCATTTATCCGCGGCTGGCGGACCAGCCGATGCGCGAAGAAGCGCTGTTAACGGGCCCGCTGGAGCCGACCAACGAGTGGTATGCAATTGCCAAGATTGCAGGAATCAAGCTTTGCCAGGCGTTTCGCAGACAGTATGGATGCGATTTTGTGGCAGTCATGCCGACAAATCTCTATGGCCCGGGCGATCGATACGACGCTAAGGGTGGACATGTGGTTGCCGCGCTTATCATGAAGATTCATGCAGCCAAGGCGGCGAATCAGTCGACGGTGCAACTTTGGGGCAGCGGCACGCCACGCCGTGAGTTTCTGTTTACCGGTGATCTGGCGGATGCCTGCGTCTTTGTGATGAAGAATTACTCCGCAGAGATGTTCCTGAACGTTGGTACCGGACGCGATATGACTATTCTTGAGCTCGCTGAGAGCATAGCCAGGGTTGTTGGCTGGACCGGCTGTTTTACGTTTGACCGTTCGAAGCCGGACGGGGCACCCCGCAAGGTGATGAACGTGAGCCGGCTCCGGGCACTGGGTTGGACAGCAAGCACCGATTTTGAAACGGGGCTGAAAGAAGCGTACCGATGGTACGTTGCCAACGTGGCAGAGCGCGGCGCGTAAACAAGAGCCGTTGAATCGAGGGCACGTTTGTCGAAAACAGGAGCCTTAGGAGGCGGGTTCAAAGAATCAGCAGAATTGAGCATGAGCACTGAAGGTCAACTGCGCGAGCGCTCCGTCCACCACATCCCATCCGGAGCTGGCGACAATCCATATCATCGTGCGTCATTTAGCCTGAAGCATCGGCTGGCGCGTTTTGTATGGCAGGTTGTGTATGTGATCCTTTATCGCACTTCGCCTAGGCCGATGCATGCGTGGCGCTCGATGTTATTGCAGATCTTTGGCGCGAAAATGGGGCCTGGCTGCCATTTTTACCCCAGCGGAAAGATCTGGGCTCCGTGGAATCTGACTTGTGAGGACTGCTGCACGCTTGCCGGCCAGGCAGAAATCTACAATCCGTCACCGATCTATCTTGAATCGCACTGCATCATCTCGCAGCAAGCGTACGTGTGCGGCGCCACGCACGACTATAACAATCCAGATTTTCCCATGATCTCCTACACCATGCGGCTGGGAGCCTATTCATGGATTTGCGCTCGGGCTTCTGTGTCACCCGGCGTGCAGGTGGGCGAAGGGGCGGTTCTTGGACTCGGTTCCGTGGCGAGCGAAAATCTGGAGCCATGGACCGTCTACAGTGGAGTGCCCGCCACGAAAACCAAGGCGCGCCAGAAGCATAGACTTTCTGATCGGAATACGGCGTGAGAGGCGGTCGCAAGCGATGGTCATGCCGCTGCGGAGTCATTCGGCATGGTCGATCGGCGATTGCCTTTCTGAGGCCGACCGCGTTTCATTTTTCGGGGAAGCGCCAGTCTCAAGGCTGCGAAGATGTTCGCGTAGAAGCGCTCCTGGCATGAATAGCACCGGATGGGAAGTTTCAGCATAAACAACGGCGAAATATCACATAAATGAAAGTGCGATAAGCGAACATGGCTGGAGAAACAATAGATACATTTCACGCCGAAATCCTCCACTGGGAAGAGATTGTTGGGGGTATGGCAGACGGTCACCGTCTTAAAGCGAAGCAATCCGGCAAATTCAGGCGCACACCGGGCAAGCTGACGTCGAATCAAAGCGAGGAATGATGAGTTTTGCCAAACATTGGTCCGCAGCTCGATCGGCGGCACATACGATCATTGTACTTGGATGCTTGCTGGCAAGCGAAGGTTGCCTTTTGGCCGAGCAACCGCCCGCCGCGGGCGATAGGCCCCAGACAGCTGGCACAAGCGTGCCGGCCGCCGAATGCAATCCCGCCACACTCGGATCTCCCTATATACCGGTGGACAACTGGGTCTATCCGGCCGTGATGCGGCTCTACTCGTTGGGCTATGTCGATATGGTTTACCTAGGGTTGCGTCCCTGGACCCGGGCCAGCATCATGCATATGCTCGAAGAAGCCGGAAATCTCATCGAAGATGGCGAAGCCGCCCGGGATCCAGGCGCCACCGAAGCGCAAAAGATTGTCGATGCCGTCAATCGTGAACTGCATGACGACATGGAAGGGCCATGCGGTCCGCATGAGGGAAGCGCGCGCGCTGAATCAGTTTACACGGTGGCGCGCGGCATCAGCGGCACCCCGCTCCAGGACAGCTACCATCTCGGTTCGACGATCGTAAACGATTACGGCCGGCCCTTTGAAAATGGATTCAACAACTATACGGGAGTCAGCGGGTATGCAACCGCCGGCCGGTTCTCGTTGTACGTTCGCGGCGAGTTTCAGGGTGCGCCAGCCGCGACAGGTTATTCCGCCGCGCTGGCGCAAACTCTCACCGCCAACGACGGGCTCCTCTACTTTGTGCCGTCAGCCACGCCACCTTACGGTCCCACATCGGTGGTTTACAACCAAACCACGATTCCTCAAGGTGCGATTGCCACGGCCACGAACGGGCGTTTTCTCGAAGCCTATGTTTCCTATCAGTATCTGAATCATGTGTTTTCATTTGGGAAGCAAGACCAGTGGATGGGGCCGGGTCAAGGCTCCGCAATGGCATTTTCAAACAACGCGCAGGATTTCTACGCTTTTGAGATCAATCGAATTGAGCCTCTGCACGTTCCAATTCTGTCGCTCCTGACCGGACCGTTTCGTTACGAGTTCATCGTGGGGGCGTTGCGCGGCCATACCTATATGCCGAATCCGTACTATGAACTCACTCCCTCCCCGACCATCGCAAACGTCACCAATCCCGGCGATCCTTGGGTGCATATCGAAAAGATCAGCTTCAAGCCATATAAAGATCTCGAATTCGGTTTTGAGCGCACTGTCTTGTGGGGAGGTGAAGGTCACTCGCCCGTGAACCTGCGCGACTTTTTCAAAAGCTTCTTCAGCTTGCAAAACGTAACCGCGGCCGTGAAAGATGGGCCGGACGATCCTGGCGCGCGATTTGGAGCATTTGATTTTACATGGCGGCTGCCGTTCGTGCAGAAGTGGCTGACTCTTTACTGCGATTCAGAGGCGCACGATGACGTCTCGCCGGTCAGTGCTCCGCGCCGCGCCGCCTATCGCCCGGGAATCTTCCTTTCCCACGTACCAGGTATGTCCAGATTGGACCTGCGCGCCGAGGGCATCTCTACCGATCCGCCCACTTCGCGCAGCAACGGTGGGCAATTCATGTACTACGAAGGAATCGAAAAGCAGGGCTATACCAACCAGGGTCAGCTCTTTGGTGACTGGATTGGGCGCGAAGACAAGGGCGGCCAGGCCTGGGTTTCGTACCATCTCAGCGGCAATGAATGGATTGAGGCTGGCTACCGGCGCCAAAAAGCGGCCAAGGATTTTATTCCGGATGGCACCACGTTGAACGACTTCAACGTCCGGGCGGTAAAGCGCATCACGAAGGATCTCGAAGTTGATGGCAACTTCGCCTTTGAACACTACAAGGCCCCAGTTTACCTTTCCGGCGAACAAACGGTCACGACAACTACTATTCGAGTGACATGGTACCCGCAACGCAAAGCCAGCTTTTAAAAGCAGGCGCCGATGGCTGCGCATGGCAACGGCCGCGCCATTCCCGCGGGCGAAGATCGGCCGCGATGACTCGGAGAGATCTGCGTCAAATGTAACCCGAAGGAAATGGAACCGACTTTATTTTGCCGGAACTTCGGTTACTGCATAGTTCGCCGTAGCAAAATGGTCGACCGTAAGCAACTGACCCTTCGGGCTGAATGTGAGCGCCCATTCCGTCGGGTGGCGGACAGTGGAATCGTCGACAAAACGAACCGTGGAATCGCCAGTGCTTCCCACTTCCAGTGTGGGCGGAAATACAAGCGCCAAGTTTGCACCTGCCGAGTTGTTTGGCGCGGGAGTAATCTCTGGGTGCGCTCCAGCAAGAGCCGCATAGCATAATGCGGTTGCCAGCCAGTCGGCAGACTTATTCGCGGGCTCATCAGCGCGGATGCGGTTGAAAGCCGCGACGGTAAGCGCGTTGACAGGCGCAGGCGAGAAGAGCGAGTAGCCGCGGCGCTCCACAGGAATCACCCGAACATGTCCGCTGCCTTCGCGCGGAATGGCGGCAGAAAATATGCTGACATCGCCCGGACCGTTATTGGACTGGAAGACGAGAAAGAGGTGATCCGGTAAAGCGCGGCAAGCCAGTTGTTGGTAGGTCCATTTGCCCTTTTCCATCTCCATTCCCGCAAGCGCGGCGCTTTCACGGATCTTCGAATCTGCGCGCGAAGCCAATGCGCGGTCCGCACCGGTCATCTGATCTTGAGAAATGTAGTTGAGCGGATTCGCTTTTTCAGATGCTGGAACATCTGCCGCAAATGGGGTGACCACCTCGACTTGAGGAATAGGTTTCGCCTTATACGAAGCGCCAGACAGGTCGCTGGGAACCGGCTTTGCCTGCGCGGTCGAAGGCGTCGAGCCGGTCTCAGTTTGAGCGCCGGATCCCAGGCAAGATAAAACAAGTGCCGCCAGCCCAAGAGGCGGAGCCAGAATGCCGAAGAATTTCATCCTTGGGTTAGACTAGCACCTTAAACGCGAATCTTCGCGTTGTCGAAAAAGGGCGTTGTTTCGCAGCCTTCATGCCACGCCGCGCACCCTTGTCGCCTCGTTCAACTTGCCTGTCATGAGCGTCGGGCTCTTATACGCTGAACACGGGGCAGAGCAAATGGCAATCGCCCGGTGGATCGTTAAGGTCGGCGATTTTCTCTGCGGGTCGCGCAGAAACGCTTCGGCCGAATATGGTGATTGGTTGATCGTGAATGCGCCGAAGCTTACCAGGACCTCACATTGATGTCAGGTTAAGCTTTGGTCTCCCAGAACAAGCTTTGGCTTTCAAGCCATGTTCGACAGACCCGCATTTAAATGTTCGTTGGCCGTGTGTCCTGCAAACCCTCAGGGATTGGCGTGCGCAAAGTCGTACGTCACGCCAACTGTCAGGCCTTCGGGAGTGAGATAGTTAAAAAGAAGCTTGCCCGTCCAGACCTGATACTCATATTCGGCGCGTACCCATACCGGCCGATAGACCCGATACTCGAGTCCTCCGCCGCCGGCGTAGACAAATCGTGTGTCATGTGAGTACGTCGGGCTCGAGGATATGAAGTCGACGCTTCCCTGAGAGAAGATACCCTTGAAATAAGGATGAATGTTGCGAAACATTGGCCAGTTGTAAAGCACGCCGCCGCCGACGGTGTCTTCCTTGGTGTTGGCTTGGCCTGAATAGGCGACTTGGCCCGCCTCAGAGTGGCGGTCGAGACTAATATCCCGCGCTTCGGCTTCAAGCGCAAAGTTCTGAAGCAAGTGCGGCATGTTCTTGGGATACCAGTCGACCCAGATGGTTCCGCCGTACATGATGCCATGACCCCAATCGGGGTTGTAGGCTGAAGGGCCGCCACCGATCGCGAGGGGGATGACGCTGCCTTGATAAGGAGCAATAGTCTGCGAACTGGCGGGGAGTGCTGCAAAAAGCGCAGCCACCGTTAGGATGGGGGCGACTAACAGCTTGTGGTGCATACTACATCTCCTTAAAATTCATCGAGCTATTGCCGACCAGGCGCGCCTGTGGACCAAGGGCTGCGATGAGGAAACAAGGCAAAAGAAGGGAAAAGTTGTGGATTCAACCGCCGTCTTCAAAAATACTTCAGAGAATCGTTCAAACCGATGTATACGCCTTGAGAGGACCCTGCCTCTGTTACACCGAGCGTAGACAAAAGTTGCGTCTCATGCGAGACGTTCTATGCGTGACTAGGCGACAGTTTACACGATCAGACCATGCCCAAGATGCAGATTCAGGGGATGGCGGCTGCAACTTTCAGGGAATTCAATCTCCAACACAGGATGCGTCGCGCGCCCGATTCAATGGCGCGCCAGGTGCGAACTGCGGAGCTTTCCCTCGAACCCTCCCGCAACAAAATCGTTTGCCGCGGGCTGGAAACAGTCCCTGACTCCTGCAGCCAGAAAGTTCAAGCTCCGGGGTTGATGATTTGACGGTTCCCTTGCGGAAAAGGTCATGTGACGAAATGGCGTCAACGAGAACGGGAAGCATCGGCAGACGATGAGCGGAACCAGCAGCAACGCCAGATTAATACAACTATCTTATTCTTCTCTGAGGTTTTGCGAATGCCGCGTCAATGAACGGCCTGGAGAAGAGAGCCGGACGGATTCAGCTTGTGTAGTTCGACCTCGGAGAGAGAGGTGTGCCCCGCCCGGCTGAAACCAACTTAGCTTGGAATTGGCGAATTGGGGGCATGACCCCCTAAAAGCAGGTACACGATCAGGCACCAAGCGCAGCCGGAGATGGGCCACACCCCGGCGCCAGTTGGGTGGATCGGGCCGCCGTTTCAGGATAAGGGGGTATCAGAGAAGTTAATCTCTCGCGGCGACGCTGTACTTGCTTTCATATTGCGAAACCGTCGCTTGCAGATTCTCAATTTCGGCCACTGGCCGAATCCCTCCGCGCGCTCCTTTGCCCATGCAATTCATCGCGGCAGCAGCGCATGAAAAATCAAGCTGCCGCTCCAGCGGCCAATCCTGCATCATCCCGTAAAGGAAACCTGCACGGAAGATGTCTCCTGCGCCGGTCGTGTCCACAACCGGGACACGGTAGGCGGAGCTGTGCAGCAAGTGCTTTCCGTTCCAAGCCAGCACGCCATCCTCGCCGAGTGTTGCCGCCGCGAGCCGGCAACCGTAACGAGCCTGCATCTTGCGGAGCGAGCGCTCGAGATTCGAATCGTCCATCAGGCGGCAGCTGAAGTCGCAATTAACGAGCAGGAAATCGATGTTGGCCATGAGTTCGTCGACACCTGGGTAAATCTCGTCGAGATCGGCGGTGACGGGGATGCCGGCTTGGCGGGCCCAACTGGCGGCGAGCGTCGCGGCAGCCGTGTCGTGGCCGTCAACATGCAATGCGCGAGCCCTGACGATCCATTCGCGGTGCAGCTCTTCGGGTTTCAGGACCATTCGTTCGTTGCGTTGACAGATCACCGTGCGATCGCCGCTCGCATCGACGAGGATGACATTATGCAGGCTCAGCGCGCCGGGCACTGTGATCAGCTGCGCTTCGGCACCCACTCGCGCGAACGAATCGCGGTGGAGCTTTGCCGCCGAGTCATCACCAAACTTGCCGACATAGCGTGTGCGCAAACCCCATGTCTGGCAGGCGACGATGGTGCTGGCAACCTGCCCGCCTGGCTGGACAGAGCGATGGCTGTATTCCACCTTGGCGCCACGCTCGGGGAAACTGGCAAGAGAAATGATGGTGTCGGTGGCGTTGAGCCCGACTCCGACGACGTCAACCTGTGGCAAATCCCTCACTCCGCAATTGTAATAGCGCGGCAAAACCAATTGCGGCGATGGTGGAACGGGCAGCACGGCCGCAAGGTTCTGCCGGGGATGGAGATTGATGGTGAATGACTTCATGCGCTGGGAAAAGAACCGATCATATGTTGTACGCTCAAGAGGTGTTTCCCTTCGTTTTGGACCTGATTCATGCGTGAGCAGAACAATCAGCGACCGTTTGCCTATGAGCGCCCCGGCGGGCCACTAAGCTGCGACGGTGTCTCGCTGGAGACGCTGGCGCGACGTTTTGCGACGCCGCTTTACGTGTACTCGGCCGATCATATTCTGGGACGGCTGCGGCTCTTTCAAGCGGCGCTAGGCCAACGGGACCACCTCGTCTGTTATGCCGTAAAAGCCAACTCGGCGCTGGCGGTCCTAAACCTGCTTGCAGGGCAAGGGGCCGGATTCGACATCGTCTCGGGCGGAGAACTGCAACGTGTGCTGGCCGCCGCGCCCGATGCGGCAAGCCGTGTGGTGTTTTCCGGCGTGGGCAAGACGGCCGAAGAGATCAACCTTGCGCTGAAGACGGGCATTCTCGAGTTCAATGTTGAGAGCGAGGATGAGCTTGCGCTGTTGGCAAAATGTGCGGCGACACTCAGAACTCCTGCGCGTTATGCGCTCCGCGTGAACCCCGATGTTTTCGCCGAGACGCATCCCTATATCTCCACTGGGCTGCGCGAACACAAGTTCGGCATCGAAATTCGCCGCGCTCTCGCGATTTACAAAGCTGCCGCAGGCAGCCGATGGCTTCAGGCTCACGGCATCAGCGTGCATATCGGGTCGCAGATCCGCTCGGCTGAGCCGTTTGGCGCGGCAATCGCGCGCGTGAGCAGATTAGTGACTCGGTTGAATCGCGAAGGCATTGCGCTAAAGTCGATTGACGCGGGCGGAGGGCTGGGGATCGACTATCACGGTGATGCGTTTGACGCGGCCGCAAAGGTCAAGGAATACGCAGACGCACTGCTCGGCGCGCTTAATGATTTTGAGGGGAAGCTGTTGATTGAGCCGGGACGGTTTTTGGTGGCCCAGGCCGGCGCGCTGCTGGCGCGCGTGCTTTATGTTAAGCGCCAGGGGAAGAAGACCTTCGTGATTACCGACGCGGCGATGAACGACCTGATCCGGCCGGCGCTCTACCAGGCGCATCATGAGATCGTTCCCGTGCGCAAACGGGGCGGGAGAGCACGCATGGTAGATATCGTCGGGCCGGTTTGCGAGTCAGGTGATTTCTTTGCGCGCGATCGCAAGCTGGCGCCCGTTGAGCCGGGCGACCTGGTGGCACTGCTTGACGCAGGCGCGTACGGCATGGTGCAAAGCTCAAACTACAATACGCGCCCGCGCGCCGCGGAAGTCCTGATCCAGGATCGGAAGGCGCGATTGATTCGCAGGCGCGAGACGATGGCCGATCTGATCGGACCGGAAGTGGTCTGAACCTTCTGCGCCGTTCCGTTTCCTCGACTCCACCCGTTGAGCGCTGGCGTCTGTTATTGTTTTTTGCGGGGAGTTTCCCATGCATTTCAGGGTTCGAATGGGATTTGCGCTGATTTTTGCGATGCTGGCGGCCGGCTTTTCTTCCTTTGCTCATGCGGATCCGCTAACCATCAAAACGCAGCAGGGCAAGGTTCGCGGCAAGTTCATTAACGACGGCAAGGTGCGGGCGTTTCTGGGTATACCGTTCGCCGCGCCGCCTGTCGGCGAACTTCGCTGGAAGCCTCCGGAGCCGCCGTTGAAATGGAAAGGCGCGCGCGACGCGACCCAGTTTGGCGCGCACTGCGCACAAAATCCGGTATTTCCCGACATGATTTTTCAGGATGCCGGCCCGAGCGAGGATTGCCTTTATCTGAACGTTTATTCGCCGGCCGATGCCAAACCCAAGAGCAACCTGCCGGTCATGTTTTGGATTCACGGTGGTGGATACGCAGGAGGCAGCGCGGACGAGCCACGGCACAACGGGGACTTTCTGCCCACCAAGGGCGTGGTGCTGGTAACGGTCAATTACCGCCTGGGGGTCTTTGGATTTTTGGCAACCACAGAACTGGCGCAGGAAGCCAAAGGCTCGGCGGGGAATTACGCCCTGATGGATATGATTACGGCGCTGAAGTGGGTGCAACAGGAAATTGCCAGGTTTGGCGGCGACCCAGCCAACGTGACGATCTTCGGAGAAAGCGCAGGATCGCTCGCCGTAAGCACCCTCATGGCATCGCAGGCCGCCCGTGGCCTTTTTGAAAAGGGAATCGGCGAAAGTGGATCAGCGCTGGGTGCCGCACTTGGCGCCACGTCGCTGGCCGACGCGGAGAAAAGAAACGACGCATGGATGACCAGGATTGGCGCCACATCTCTCAAAGATCTACGCGCCATGTCCACCGCGGACATCTTGAAAGCAGCCGCAAAGCAGCCAGGCGGCTTTAGTCCGGTGATTGATGGAGTCGTGCTCACGGAGTCCGTCGCCGACACTTACGCAGCCGGACGCCAGGCCCACATTCCCTTGCTTGCCGGGTGGAATCGGGATGAGGGCAGCTTTTTTGCTTTGGGCGGTATGACCGTCGAGAGGTGGAAGGCGCAAGCCCAAAAGCAATTTGGAGATCGGGCAGCCCAGTTCCTCGACTTCTATCCTGCTGACACAGACGCACAGGCGCTGCGTTCGGCGATCGATTTCGGTGGCGATCAGTTCATTGCCTTCGGCACTTGGAAGTGGATCGAAGCGCAGGTGAAGACAGGAGGCGCGCCGGTGTATCGCTACCATCTGGAGCTGGCTTCGCCGCCCAGCAAATTCCATCCGGGATCGTACGCCTTCCATTCCGATGACATCGAGTATGTGTTCGGAACGCTCGACACGCGGCCTGGAGCAGTTTGGCGGCCCGAGGACCGCAAGCTAAGTGAAGAGATCATGGCCTACTGGACGAATTTCGCGAAGACCGGCGATCCGAACGGCGCGGGACTGCCAGACTGGCCTCGGTACGACAAAACCGGTGAGGTGATGCACCTGGATGCCGACTCGAAGGCTAGCCCAGACACCCTGCGGGCGCGTTATGAGTTCCTAGCGCAAGGAATGCCCCCGATGGGGCGGCCGTAGGAAGAGAATTTTCGGCTTACTGGTGGACGCCGGAGGCTGCGTCAAAACCCGCCACCTGCGAAGAAGGAATGCTGCTTGTCGAAGGTGGTGACGTAAAATTACCGTCCTTGGAATTAATGGCGGCGGAGTAATCGGGCCCAAGGCCGAGCTTTTTAATGGCTCGCGAGTCGGGCATGAGCTTCGTCTGCCAGCCATTGTCGGCCTGATACTTCTGCATTGCAGCCTCAGTTGTAGAATCCCATTTTCCGTTCGCTTCGCCGGTCATGTAATGTTCGCGAATCAGTGCCTGCTGAATCTGTGTGACCCGCTCCGGCTCAATCGCCTGCTGGCCGCGAACGCGAGCGTGCCTTGCACGATGCTTTGATGTGCTGAGTTTATGAGCCGTCGAAGGCTGCCCGCTGGTCGGAGACCGATGGAGATGAGAGGCGAATGCGGGCGCAGCGACAAGAGCCGCGGAGATCAATAAGGCCAATCGCGCATTTAAAGACAGCATTCTCAAATCCACCTGAAAACTGAGATGCGAACGGAATACTTCGTAGCAGTCTAACCAAATCGTGGCCGCCAGATCAAGCAGAAAATCCTGCTTGTGTTACTAAAGGTCCTGAATTGAAACTGATACGCCGGCAAGGACTTAGTCCCGCCGGCGCATCGGTTGGGTGTTAAAGCGTGCCGCCAATATAGTTGATCCCCTGCTCAGGATGATGCGGGTCAACAATCTCAAAGACGACATCATCGCCGGTTTTCAATTTGCTGACCACGGCGTCAAATTGATCTTTGTTCGGGGTTGGCTGCCGGTTCACATGAGTAATGACCAGCCCCGGTTCAAGGCCCTGCAGGTCGGCAAACGAACCTGTGCGGACCGAATCGATCACGACGCCGGAGTTGTGAATTTTGGAGGCCACGGCGGAAGAAACGTCGTGAACCACGACGCCCAGCTTGGCTTCGCCGGCGCCTCCGCCGGATTCGGAATTGGATTCGGGCTGCGGGTTGTTCAGCTCGGCGAACACTTTATCGCGATCGCCGATAGAAACCGTCGTATCAGACGGTTTGCCGTCCCGGATGAAGCCGAGGCGGATGGTCGATCCGGGTTTGCGGCTGGCAATTTCGTTGACCAGGTCCTCGCCATCCTTGATGGATCGGCCATCAATGGTGGTAATGATGTCGCCGGCCTTGAGGCCCGCCTTGTCAGCCGGACCACCCGGCTGCACTTCCTGCACGAGCACACCGTTCTTGAAGCCGTAAACGCGATTGACGGCGCCTGAGAGTCCCTCGCGGAACTGGATGCCGATTGACCCGCGCGTGACTTTGTGGCTCGGGCTGATGAGGTCGTTGTAGACGTCGACGACGGTGTTGGATGGCATGGCAAAGCCGATGCCCTGGTAGCCGGCCGACTGCGTATAGATGGCGGTGTTGACGCCGATGACTTCGCCGTTCATGTTCAGCAGCGGGCCACCGGAGTTGCCGGGATTAATCGCGGCATCGGTCTGGATGAAGTGTTGGAACTGGCCCGGCGCGCCCTGATCGATGGTGCGATTTTTGGCCGAGATAATTCCCGCCGTAACTGTCTGCGACAACGTGAACGGGCTGCCGATGGCCTCTACCCAGTCCCCCACCTGGGCCATATCCGAATTGCCCAACTTGACCGTGGGCAGCGGCTTGTCCGTGTCGATTTTGATGACGGCGAGGTCAGTCGCCTTGTCGACACCGATCACATGCGCCGGACGCCCCTGGTCGACCGTGTCGGGATCGGTCGAAAGCTTGACATAAATCTTGTCCGCTTTGTCGATCACGTGATCGTTGGTGATGATGTAACCTTTGGGGTCAACGATGAAGCCCGAACCGAGCGACTCCTGCACCTGGCCGCTGTCGCCTTCATCTCCACCACCAGGTCCCCCGGGAATTTGCCCGCCGAAAAAGTGATTGAAGAAATCCTGGAAATTGTCCGGTGGCTGCTGCCCGTTGTCCTGGTCGTCGTCACCGCCGCCGCCGGGGTTCTGCGGGTTCGGCTGCACGCGGAAGTGAAAGTTGCGGTTGCCGCGATTGGCCGACTGTTTGGGCAGAGTCTCGGTGTTGATATTGACTACCGCAGGACCGACACTCTTGGCAATGCGAACAAAATCGTTCGGCGGAGTGGCCGAATTGATCACCTTGAGGGGAGTCGCGTCGGAGCTATTGTTCTGGCTTTCCTGTCCGCGGACTCCATGGGCAGTGTATGAGCCAGCCACGATGGCAGCCGAGACGGTAACGAGCACCACAAAAGTCGACGCGAGACGGCGCGAGCGAAGCCGTTTGAAGAGCGATTTCATACGGTTCTTTGACCTCATCAGACGCCCCGCTTGCCTGCCGAGTTTTCAGGGGCGCCAGTTCTTATTAGTATAGCGACCTGCATGTCGTTTGGGCGCGCAGTGAAGACCACGCCGCGAACGCGGTAACGGCCTCGCCGCAAGCGCGATGTCCCCAATTTAGACGCATTTGTAGTGAAAACTGTCGCATGAGCTCGGGGCGGAAGGGGATTATCGCTCCGACTCAAGGTGTATGTTGGCGGCGAAGACCTGCTGGCCGTGAACCCAGGTTTCGAGAACTTTGGTCTGGAGCAGAGCGCGCGGCGCGACCGTGAAGAGATCGCGATCGACGAGGATGAAGTCGGCATCGTATCCGGGTACAAGTTTGCCTTTGGATGGTTCGGCAAACTCCGCAAAGGCTGAACCCTGTGTGTAGGCGTAGAGCGCCTGGCCTCGGGTGATCTTGTTCTGCGGGAAATAGGTTTGGGTTCCGGCTTCGTTCATTCGTGTGACCGCGGCATAGAGGCCGCGAAACGGCGAGATTGGCTCGACGGGATAGTCGGTGCCGAATGCCAGTGGAACCCCGGCGTCGAGGAAAGCCTTCCAAGCGTATGAGTAAGCGGCGCGCGCCGGGCCGAGGCGCGATTCGGCCCAGTTCATATCCGTGAGCAAGTGGCAAGGTTGCATGGAAGCGATGACGCCCAGCCGGGCGAAACGCGGAATGTCGGCGGGATCGACGACCTGCGCGTGCTCGATGCGGTCGCGCGGACTCGCGCAAGGACTCTTATCATCCCTGGTCCGGTAAGGCCGACCAGTCGGCCGGCAGGCCGCAGGCGCCCCGAGCGTCTCTGCCGATTCGATGGCGTCGAGCGCCATGGACACGGCTTTGTCGCCGATGGCATGAAAACCGAGCTGAAAACCGGCACGGGCCCGCTCCACCGCCATGGCATTGAGTTCGGTCTGCGTATATTGCGGCAGGCCAGTGTTACCAGGATCATCGGTATAGGGTGCTTTGAGAGCTGCGGTGCGCGAGCCCAGCGAGCCGTCCATGAAACCCTTCAGAAAACCGGTGTGAAGCATGGGATCATTTGCCGGATGGTGCGCGCGCTGGCTTTCCTCTTCGGCCAACGGCTCCTTGAAGGGCAGCCACTCCGTAATGCGAATGTCGAGTTTGCCTTCCTTTTCCATCTCCTCGTAGATGAGGAAATCCTCCCAATCGCTGAAGTCCTGGGCGCTGGTGATGCCGTACGCTACCGCGTTGGCGATGGCGAGCTCCAGTCCGCGGCGCCGCTCATCTTGACTCGGGGGCGGAATGATTCTTTTCACCAGCTCCTGCGCAGACTCGCGCAGAATGCCCGTAGGCTCGCCGGCGGCATCGAGATCGATGGCCCCGCCTTGCGGAGGAACGGTTTTGCCGGTGATGCCGGCAGCCTGGAGCGCAGCACTGTTGGCGATGGCGATGTGTCCGTCGATGCGCGAAAGGAATGCCGGGTGGTTTTGCGTAACCCGGTCGAGATCCTGGCGCGTGGGCAGTTTCTTCTCAGGCCATAGTGTATGGTCCCAGTTGCCGCCACTGATCCAGTGGCCGGGCGGCGCATTGCGCGCGTAGGACTCGACCTTCGCGAGCATCTCCGTCAATGACCTGACGCCTGTGAGGTCGAGATTCATCAAATTGTTCGCCGCTGCGCCCAGGTGAACGTGAGCATCATTGAAGCCGGGGAAGAGGAAGACTCCGGTTTCGGCGGTGTTCAAATCGAGGATTCGTGTTTTGGGGCCGGCAAGACCGCGTATTTCATTGTTACTGCCAATGGCCACGACTTTCCCGCCGGCAATTGCCATTGCATGGACTGTTTGCGGTCTGTCGCCCGAGAACCCTTCGCCGGTATAGATTTTGCCGTCGAGAAAGATCAGGTCCGGCGGAGCGGAAGCCCTTGGAGCGCCAGTCGCGGATGGGGACTGAGCGAGGCTGTGCGCCCAGCCCGTACACAAGGCAGCAAACGCAAAACAGCAGGCACGCATTCGCGGAGTGGAAAGGCAGGGAGAAGGGAAGCGGGACCGGGGCAAAGAAAGACCGCACACCCGCGAGAAGCGCTGCCGTTCTCTCCCTGACCTTCCGCTATCCCCTGTCGATGCACACCTGAGCATTCCCGCCCCTTATCCCTAATCCCCAAACCATACGCCATTCTTCATTGCTCGGCTGCCCATTCCAGCATGGAGAGCGTCAGCAGCAGCACGCGCTTGAGAGCGATGTCACGGTCCTTCGGTGAAAACCACTCATGAAGCGTGTGAGCTCCGCCGCCCTCGCCGCCAGCGCCCATTGATAAAGCCGGGATTCCGAGCGAAAGCGGAAGATTGGCGTCGGTTGAGCCGATGCGGATCTCGCTCCGCAGGCCGAGATGCCGGTCCACTGCGTGCAATGCGGCAAAGAGATGAGATTCATCAGAAAGCCGCGCCGCGGGCCGGTCACCGATTTTGGTGATGGCAAACGAAAGCAGTCCCCGCGAGCGGCTGTTCAGAACGCGAGCCTTTCCATTCGCGCGCTCGACGGCATCCTCCGCAGCGCGGTGCAAGCCGACTTCCAGCCGAACCAGCTGCTCGGGATCGGTCGACCGAAAGTCGACGGTGGCTTGCGCGCTCTCTGGAATGGAGTTCACGCTGATGCCGCCGGAGATGGTGCCGATGTTGAGCGTAGTGCGGGGATCCTCAGGCAGCGGCATTTCAGCAATCGCAGCGACCGCGGCGGCGAGAGCGGTGATGGGGTTGGGAGTGCCCGCATCGCTGAAGCTGTGACCTCCGGGCCCGATGACCGCGATCTGATAGCGGCGGCTGCCGAGGGCCTGCGTCACAGCCGCGTCGGCGCCGGGACCATCGAGCACGATGTGTGCCGCGATACGCCCTGCAAGAGGATTCTGCTGGTAAAAGTGGCGTACGCCGCGAAGATCGCCTTCGCCCTCTTCGCCGACGTTCCCGAGCAGAATAAGCGGCGCACGCAATTCGACGCCGGCGTGAATCAACGCGTGGGCGATGGCGAGCATGCCGGCGACTCCCGTAGCGTTGTCACAGGCGCCGGGAGCGCAAAGCCGATCACCATTAAACGTGACTGCGATGGGAGTGGCCGCGGGAAAAACCGTATCGAGATGTGCGGAAAGAAGCACGACAGGGCCGCTGCTGTCAGAAGGCAAATGAGCCGCGGGAAGGATCGCGATCACATTGCCGGCGGCATCCGTCTCAATCGAGCTCAGTCCCGCGTCGCGAAAACGGCCGGCGAGCCATTGCGCACGGGCCTGCTCGCCATGACATGGGGCTGGAATCGCGACCAGCTCCATCTGCCAATCCATGATGGTCTTTGGATTGCCGTGTATCCAGCCGAAGGCAGCATGAACAGACCGCTGGGCTGCGAGTGAAGTCACCTGTGCGAACGCCGAGTTACGCGAAAGAAGCGGCATGGGCGTGGTTTCAGAGTAGCAGGGTGCGTCGCAAACGTCGTTCCCGTGTGGCCGGCGAATAAACGCAGCCGTCATTTGGACTGCTGTCTTTCTTCAGGCTGGTATCCAACGCAAACTAGAAACAGGCCGCGTGCGGGAGCCGTGGGGCCGGCGGCGGAACGTGATCGCGCGCCGAGTATCCTGGGAATCTCCTGGAGTGGCAGGAATCCGCGACCGGCATCAAGCATGGTTCCCACAAGATTCCGCACCATGTGATGAAGAAAGCCATTGCCGCGAACCGAGTAGACGAGAAGATCTCCGAATTCAGAGGAGCGCTTTTCCCACGCGGAAGAAAAAATGGTACGAATCGTCGAGTCTTTCGGTTGCGCGGACGCCTCTCGAGGGGTGGCGAGTTCATCGCCGCGATCAGCCACTCTGTGGGCAAGATCGAGGTCGCTCGCGGCAAAACTCTTAAAGTCATGCTCGCCGATGAAGAAACGCGCTGCGGCTTGGAGCAGTTCGAGCTCAAGAGCCCACGGGTAACAATAAACATATCGAGCCACGAACGGAGAGCAATCGGAACCGCGAAGGACGCGATACTCATAATTCTTGGCGAACGCCGAATGCCGGGCATGAAACGAATCTCGCACTATCGCTGAATCGTGGATGCGGATCGACGGCGGCAGCGTGCGATTCAGTGCCCGTAATAGGTTTTCCGGCGGGATAGGCGCGCGCAAGCGAAAGCTGGCAACCTGCGCAAGGGCGTGCACTCCGGCGTCAGTCCGGCCTGAGCCTTGCGGGAGGGGTGATTCGCCGGTGATCCGCCCTAGGGCGGCTTGCAACTCGCCTTGAATGGTCCGCTCGCCGGGCTGAATCTGCCAGCCCTGGAAGTCGGTCCCATCGTAGGCCACAGTGATCCGCCAGTTTTGAAGTCTGGAGTTCAAATCGGCATCCGCCACATAAAAGGGTACTTGACATCGGCAGTTTGGGAGAACCGTCGCATAAGAATTCGAAGTGCTCGTCGGAAAACAAGGGCCGCGGATCCCTGCGATTTGCCAAAAGCAAGTGCCGGGCGTATTTTACTAACCAGTTAGTTAATTTCAGGAACCGGCCTAAGGTGAATGCCTGACCCCCTCGAGAAGCGTGTCGAGACGTACAATTCTCGGACCTGACGGTGATTTCAACATTGGCACACTCCCGTGGGGCGTGGCGCGTGTTTCGAGGCGGCGAAGGAACCGTACCAGCCCGCTCAGGTCAGCCCAATGCTGGTGCGCATGTTGGCAGGGCGATGGAACGCGGCGGGAATCGATTTCGTAACGAGATGTGAACCTTGCGGATTCATTTGACGAGATAATCGAGTTGAGAAAAGAGAAACTTGCATCCGGATCAGCTTGCTAAGCGTCTTGAGGAATAGCGTTCCGTGTGCCCCAACTTTTAATTGTGGAGAGGTAGCATGCATTTTTGCACGAAGGCTGTGTGCGAACTGGGCGGTCAGAGCAACAAAAGAGAACGAGGGGCAGCAGGGCGAAGCCGGCAAGTGACTCTCAGAAGTCGATCAGGCGAGGGTTTACGCGCCATCGCAGCAGTCCTTCTCACCCTCATGGCAGGAATGCCACCGGGCTTTGCCCAGCAAAGCGGTGCGGGTTCCAAGGGGCCAGACAAACAGGCTTCGCAGTTGCCTGCGGCGCCGGCTCCGGAGCCAACGCAGCCGATCCCGTTGCGCACCTCGAACCGCGATTATTCGCGGCCTTTCGCCAACTGGCTCGGGAATCCGATCAATATCTTTCGGCCGACGACCATTTCCAAGGCGAGCTTCGTGAATTCTGTTCGGCTCAACGACCTCTTAAGGGACGGCAAAATCTATTTGAGCCTCGCTGACGCGATTGCTTTAGCAATCGAGAATAACTACGACATCGCCATTTCCCGCTATGATCTGGACATTGCCGACACCGACATTCTGCGCACGAAAACCGGCGCATCTCCGCTGGGCGCGCCATCGGGCCTGGTGACCGGCACGCTGGGGGGGTCGACGTCGGCGCTGGCTACCGGGGGCGGCCCTGGCGGGACGACGGTCGGCTCGGGTGGTGCGGGTTCTGGGGCTGCCGGCCTCACGTTGACCACGGCCGGCGCAGGGCCAAATCCTGAAAACATGGACCCGTCGGTGACGGGAACGATTCAGTTGGATCGCAATCGAAGCCAGGAAACCAGCATTTTCAGTCCTGCGGCTGCAACCAACACCAATTCGTATAACTTCACGTTCAACCAGGGCTTCAGTCCGGGAACGGCTCTGGCGCTCTCCTGGAACAACAGCCGTGTCACCAGCAACAGTCCGCTGACTTCATACTTGCCGAACTATAACTCCTTCTTTAAGGCTACGGTGACGCAACATCTGCTGCAGGGGGCGGGCATCTGGGTCAACAAGCGGTTCATCTACGAGGCGCTGAATGACCGGCGCATCACGGACTCCTCTTTCCGGCAGCAGATTCTTTACACGGTGAACCAGGTGGAAACGATTTATTGGGGGCTGGTGCAGGCGTACGAGGACGTGCAGTCCAAGCAGCGCGCTCTCGATCAGAGCAACCAGCTGCTGAGCGACAACAGGAAGCAACTTGAGATCGGGACGATGGCGCCGCTGGATGTCGTCAATGCCGAATCCAGCGTCGCTGCCGACCAGCAGGCACTCATCAACTCGCAGAGCTCCCTGAATTACCAGCAACAGATCATTAAGCAGGCAATTGCGCGTAACTTGAATGATCCCAAGCTCTCGGTGGCTCCGGTGATTCCCACTGACCGCGTGAGCCTCGATCCCCTTCCCGAAGAGGGCCAGCCGGTGGAGGCGCTGGTGCAAGAGGCGTTCCAGCAGCGGCCGGAACTGGAGCAGGCAGTGCTGACGCTGCGTAACGACGAGATCACGCTGAAGGGAGCACGGAATGCGCTGCTGCCCACCCTGGACCTTAACGCATACTACGGCGCGAACGTCACCGGCGGCCCGATCAATCCCAATTGCAACTTCTTTGGCACACCCTGCTTCGCGGCAGGCTACACAAGCACCGTGCCGGGAACCTACGGGGGCGTACTGAATGACCTTGTGAACAGTACGGCGCCCGACAAGGGCTTGACCTTCAACCTGACGGTTCCCATTCGCAACCGGCTTGCGCAATCGCAGCAGGAGCGATCGTTGATGGAGTATCGCCAGGCGGAACTGCGGCTGGAACAACTGCACACAGAAATCCGCATGCAGGTGGTAAACGAGATGTATGCGCTGACCAACGATCGAGCACAGGTGAAGGCGGCCGAGGCGGCCCAGGACTTCGCGCAGCAGAGCCTTGATGCCGAGCAGAAGAAGCTGCACCTGGGCGCATCGACGACGGCGAACGTGCTGACGCAACAGCGCAGCCTGGCGACGGCGGAATTCAACCTGATCAGCGCCTATGCGTCGTTTGCCAAGCACCGGGCCGACCTATACCAGATCCTGGCCGCGACGCTGCAACATTACTCCATCAACCTGACTGAAGCTGCTTCAGGCACGGTGACGACCGAGCCGGTCACTCAGGGAGTACAGCCGGCCAAGCAAGGCAATGAACCTACCATGACGCCGCCGGCGCCTCAGCAACAGCCGGCCACGCCGCCTCCCGCGCAGTAGCGTCTTCGGCTCATGGTGAGCGGTGGACGTGAGCCGGTGAACCGTGATTGTCGATCGCGATGCAACGGCCTCGAGGCGACTTGAGGCCGTCTCGCTTTGCGCTTCGCCCCAGGCCCCTTTCCGTCCAATCTGAATGGCGACTGTTTCCCCCAGAGGAGCCTGCGGTCCCTCGCACTTCGGGGCCGGGGATCTCGAAAAACCTGGTCCCGTGACTGTCTCAATGAACAAACCTTCTCGTGGGGCAGCGCGCGCCGTTTTCAATGGCGATTGTGTTCCATTCCGGCGCCCGGGCTATTTTGCTGCGGCGATGATGCTTCGAGCGTCGGCTGAGTAGGGACCTTTGGGGTCGAGCTGGAGGTATCTTTCGTAAGCCGCGATGCAGCCAGACGGCAGGACCATCTTTTGCGTCTTGGGATCGATGGTGGCTTTTGTGACCAGGGCTTGACCTTTGAAGTAATACATATCGGCGCGATCGGGATCGAGGTCAATCGCCTGCTCCGCGGCAGATAGCTGATCATCGGTGTCTCCGGCTTTGAAGAAGAAGATCGTTTCGTTGTGACGGTAGGAAGCCGCGCTTTCCGGATACGATTTGACGGCCGTGTCGTAGGCTTCCTTCGCTTCAGCAAATTTCTTCTGGCGGATATAAATCTCTCCCAGGCTGGCGTAGGCGGTGCCGAGGACATCGGGAGTGGGCTTGTTAGCGCTGGTCACCACCTCGCCTCCAACAGCGTTGCGCGAGTTGCGCGTGGCTCCCGGTGCCACAACTCCAGGTGCGTCGGCCGCCTGGTAGAAGTCGTTATTATGCTCCAGCGCTACTGTAGCCGGGTCGATGCCGATCGCGGTCTTGAAATCCTTTTCCGCATCCGTGTACTTTTCGAGTCCCATCTGGGCAAGTCCGAGCTCAACCCACGGCAGTGACAAGCCTGGATCTGACTGGGTTACTTTGAGCATTAAGTCTTCTGACTCTCCGTATTGCCCTTTGGCTGTATAAGAACGGGCAAGCATCAGCTGGGCATTGATGCCGGTAGCTTCTTTTTGAGTGACGACGGCGCCCTCATCCTTCGGGATTGGGGTTAAATTGGGTGCGGGAAGAGGAAGAGGAGCACCGTTTTGCTGGGCGCAGACGACTGAGGCAAGAACGACTTGGAGGACCGGCACGATGAAAGTGGGCTTCATCAAAATCCCCGACCGGGTTTGACTTGAGGGAACGATGTTTCCATTGTTGGAGAAGAGCGAAAGTTCGCGGGACCATCTGCCCGCACGAGTATCGGGTGCACGCATGCGTCTTTTGGCTCGGCAAGAGTTACCTTTGCTCGCGCCGCGAAAGCTACATACCTCTTAGACTGCAGCCCGCGCGCGAAGTTTCCCGGCGGCTCAGGTTATTCGTGTGACCTGCCCGAGCGAGCCAGGGCCGGGCTCGCTCTATGAATTGCCGGGTCAAGTCGACCTGGGCATTTGACCGTTATCTGGCTGCGGCGACGATGCTTTGCGCATCGGCGGAGTAGGGGCCTTTGGGGGCGAGCTGAAGGTATTTCCGATAAGCCTCAAGGCAGCCGGGTGGAAGAACCATTTTTTGCGTTTTGGGGTCGATGGTAGCTTTTGTCGCCAGAGCCTGAGCCTTGAAGTAGTAGCTATCTGCGCGCGATGAATCAAGTGCAATGGCCTGAATGGCGGCGGCGAGTTGCTCATCGACCTGGCCCGTCTCGAAGAAGACAAGCATCTCGTTATGGCGATATTGCGCGGCCTGGGAAGGATAGGCCTCGACAGCGCTGTCAAACGCGTCCTTGGCTTCTTTGACCTTACCTTCGTGAGCGTAAATCTCGCCAAGGCTGGCGAAACATGAACCCTTGATATCGGCGCTGCGGTTCTCGCCGCTGTTCACAACCTCACCGCCTGCGCCGTTTCGTGAGCTTCGAGTGGCGAACGGCGCCACAACATCAGGTCCCGTGTCGGTGTTGTAGAAGGCGTCCTGGTGCATCTTGCGAATGACAGCCGGATCAATGCCCAACGCCATTTTGAAGTCGTTCTCAGCGTCGGGATATTTTTTGAGTGCCAGTTGAGCCAGCCCTAATTCGACCCAGGGGAGAATCAGGCCGGGATTGGACTGCGTGATCGGCAGGATGAGCGCTTCTGCGTCGGTATAGCGCTTTTCGGCGTTCGCTTTGCGCGCATCCATCAGGATCGAATTCAGACGCTCGGTGTCTTTCTTGTTGACGAGTTTCTCCTCATTTCGGACTTCGGGCACCTGGGGACGAGCCGGCGGAACGATTGCATTCAGTGTCGCTGCGACCGCGGCAAAGTCTCCTTGGTAGTTCTTGTACTCGATGGTAAAAAACGTGCGGCGGGTGGTATACGTGCCCGCAGACTGTGAATCGCCGTTGGGCGCCACTTCAGTGAGGATGATCGACCTCATGGGCAGAACGACCACGTACTTGCCGGCTTGCAAGGGACCGTAGTCGACACGCGTGTCCTCCTCGTGGACGACTTCTCCAGGCTTGAATTCAGCCTGTGTGTTCATGCGCACGACGATGCCCGTATCGGGATCGATAAAGAACTCGCCGTGGTACGGCACACCGCCGGCCTTGAAGTTTTGCCAGGCAGTTGCGGTTTGAAAGTTGCCGTGTGCGCCACCGGCAGTCGCTCCTGGGGCTCCTGCACCGGCCATCGACGACGAGGTGAAGTGCATCACTCCGGCCTGGGCGACCTCGGGGAAACAGCAGATGTTCACGTTGAAGTGTGTTTTCTTCTTCTGGGTTTCGAAAGAGAAGACTGCAGCCGGTTTTCCATTCACTGTTTCCCAGCGGAGCCAGGTGATTCCTCCGGCTAATTCGGCGTCCTGAAAGACCTCACTCAAATCAGGAGCGGGCTCCTCCAGTGCGATCATCCCATTGGATCCCCAACGGGTTTTATCCTCGGCAAGCTTCTCCATTCCGTGAAGACTCGAGTATTCACTTTCGGTGGAGTTGATGTAATGGACGAAGCGGTATGGGTCAGAAAAGGAAGATCCTGTGGAGTTATCGGTGGAGCTGCTGTGCAAGCCGGAACTGGCCGCAGCGGCTTCAACGTTGTCCTGGAAGCGAAGGGTGGTTTTGGTAGCGGTGGTCTCAGGTAGCTGATCAAAAATCTTGGCGATATACGCAGATGCCTTATCCAATATGGCCTTTTGCGCGGCGGAATCGGGAGCGGGGTTCGCGGGAATGTCGGATGAAGGAGGCGGGAGGAAAGCGCTGCGTGCCTCGAGGATGTAAAACTGCTCGGTGGTCAACGGCCCGGGCGCGAAAGCGGCAAGATCGTTCATTTTGGAGCGGGTCAATTGCTCGCTCAGGTCCACCTGTTTGAGAGCTGTCGCGACGTCTGCATCCGATTTCTTGTCGGCCTGCATAGTCTTTAGCATGTCTTCAAGTTCGCCGACAGTGATCTTTTTTGCCGGCCAGGCCGGAAGCGCAAGAACAAGGAACGCGAGAATGCAGAGAAATCGTTTCACGAGAATATTCCTCCTGCCAAACGCTGCTTGAAAATGCCGGAACAAGTGTATCACCGTCGAAATGGATCGGTTGGACCCGGCGATGGCTCTTCCTGTTCAGACGAATCGGGGTCCGACATGCGGGTATTCCGTTCCCGATGGGTCGCGATCAATTAGACGATGAATGCGTGTTGAAAGCCCGTGCCGGCTGCGCGGCTCAGGTGTGGTGTTTATTGGGTCCGAGTGAAGGCTTCCTGGTAATTCTTATAATCAACCGCAAACAGAGTGCGGCGCGTTGTATATGTGCCAGCCGACGGAGAGTCCCCGTTGGGCGCCACTTCGGTGAGGACGATGGCTCTTTCGGGAAGTATTGCCAATGCCTCGCCCAGTTTGAACGGAGCATAGTCAACTCGCGTGTCCTCCTGATGAATGATTTCTCCGGGCTTGAACTCAGCCTGGGTGATCAAGCGGACGACGATCCCGGAACTGGGATCGATAAAGAACTCACCGCGGTAGGGAATACCGCTGGCTCTGTAATTGTGCCAATCGGTGGCCGTTTGGAAGTTCCGGAACCCCACGCCTGCCTGGGTAACTTCAGGGAAACAGCAGATGTTCACGTTGAATTGAGTTCTCTTCTTTGCGCTCTGAAACGAGAAAACAGCCGCTGGTTTGCCATTGATATTCTCCCAGCGGAGCCAGTTGATGGTCCCGGCGTTCTGGGCATCCTGGAAAGCCTCGCCCAAACTGGGTGCAGGCGTCTCAAGAGCAATCATGCCGTTCGAGCCCCACCTGGTTTTGTCCGCGGGGAATTGCTCGTTTCCATGGTTGCTGGTGCAAAGGCTTTCGGTTGCATTGATGTAATGGATGAATAAGTAAGGGTTAGAGAAGGGCGATCCATTTGAGCTCCCTCCCGCGCTCCCCTTCTTGTCGGAGCTGCCAGCCGTGGCTTCGACATTGTCCTGGAACCGGAGGGTCGTCTTCGTAGCAGTAAGCTCGGGTAACTGCTCGTACGTCTTCGTAACATACGTGGCCGCCTTAACCAGGATGGCTTTCTGCGCAGCTCCATCAGGAGCCGCGATTGCCGGAATGTCGGCAGGCGGCGGCGGCAGAATCGCGCTGGCCGCCTCGAGGACGTAAAGCTGCTCCATGATGCGCAAACCCGGAAAGGACGCTGCCAGTTCGTTCAATGTGGCGCGTGTCAATTCCTCACTCAGGTCCACCTGTTTGAGAGCCGTGGCGATCTCCTCGTCGGTTTTTTTGTCAGCCGCCATGGTTTTGAGCATTTCTGTCAGCATGGCGACAGAGATCTTTTTCTCTGGCCGAGCAGGAACCGCCGAAAGAATCAACACAAGCACGAAGATCAGTCGGTTCATCTGATTTTCCCCCCGCAACCTGCGAGCCGTGATTGCGGAACAAGTGTACTACCGAAATCAGCGGGGATGGTTGCGCTCACTCTTGCGTCTGAAAGGTATGGCCGGCATGGCGTTCTAACGAAACTATGGGCCGGATCGGCCGGTGGATTTGACGTTGACAATGATGCGCCGGTAGGACGTGAGGGGCGGCGAGCCGTCGTCAGTGACGGCGAGAATCACGTGCATGACTCCTGGCCCTGGGCAGGGGATGCCGGGGAGCCAGAGAGGACGGCATGGGGATTTGACGGTGACTTTGGCAACCGGGCTATCGTCGTCCGAAAGAGACACGTCGGCACCATGGGTACCCGTGAGTCCGGCTTCAGGGTAGAGAAACCAATGATAGGAAAGTGATTGGTGGTCTGGATCGGAGCTGCCCGTGGCATCGAGTGAGATGGTCTGGCCGGGGGTTGCGGAGATTTCGATGACCCCGGTTCCGGCGTTTCCATTCACTACGACGGAGGGGTTGTGATTGGCGTGGGCGAAGTCCTCGATGGTCCAGCTCATGCGTGCGGCAAAGTCGTTTTGAAAGGCGTCGCGCCAGCGCCAGATGGTGGCCTGATCAGAGACATGGGTGCGGCCGTCGATGCCGGTTACGGCGTCCTGAGAAGTAGCGCGCGCAAATTCGTCGCCGCCCTGGGCCCAGATGGGATGCGATTCGCCATAGGGCTGGAGATAAACGTAGCGGCCGCCCCAGCCGCCCCAATCAGGACGGCGAAAGGCGTTGAGGCCGTTGTCGATCAGACCGAGAAAGCTGGGCGTGTCGCCTTCCATGATGAAGAGGAAGCGAGGATAGAGCTTGCCAAGGCGGCCCTTGGAGCGAATGTTCTCATCGAGCCACTCGTTGGTGACGGTGCTGGTGTCGGCTCCTTCGCCGTTGCGGTAGTAGATGTCGCCGCTGATGCCGGTCCAGGTAGCGTGCGAGTAGTCGTCGGAGTTGGGCTGGCTAGGATCGACGATGTAGAACAACCCAGGAAACTCGCGGCGGATCCAGGGGCCGGCATCGTCCTGGTCGGAGATGGAATAGACACGAAGGCGAGAAACTAGACGAGCTGTTTCTTCGGGAGTGCGCGAGGCGCGGAGATCGATGAGAGCCTGCGCCAGCGTGTTGGCGCCACCCCAGATGCAGATCCAGAGCGGGCGCGGGTCGTCGCGCGCGATCGCTTCGAGCAGAGCCTTCGCGCCGGTCGAGGTTTTTCCTTCTCCCGCGGCGGCGAGGCCGTAGGAAGGCTGGCCGGCGTAAACGCGGGAGTCGAGGGATTCGGCCGAGGGCCATCCCGGAGCGTTCAATTCGAGGTTCGGGCGCGCCTCGCCGTATGCGGCGATGAGCTTGTGCATGGTTTCAGGATGCGTTGCCGCTTTCTGCCAGGTGGATGTGGCGGCGATCATGGCTTCAAGATCGAACTCGTTGGAATAGAGCAGAAGGCGAACGAAAGACATTTGGTCGTCGGGCTCGTTGCCGATGTCGCTGATGATGACCACACGCGGCTTGCCCTGGAAGTTGTCGACCGGCGCGGCGGAGGGCTGTTGCGCTTTGAGGAGCGAACCGGCGGCAAGAGGCAGAACGAACGAAAGAAGGCAGACGAAGGAACGGTCTCTGATCATCGCAGACAGTCTCGCACGGGAGGCGGCAGTGTGACTCCATCCTTTCCGCGACGAGGCCGCGAAAAGGATAGGGCAACAATGTTAGCGTGTCAGCGCTCGGCGATCTGGTCGAGCAGATCGTAGAACTCAGGGAAGCTGATGGAAGCGGAATCGGCGCCCTGGATGAGCGTGTCGCCTTCGGCGCGCAGCGCGGCCACGCTGAAAGCCATGGCGATGCGATGATCTCCGCCCGAATCGATCGTCGCGCCGTGCAGCGGCTGATTGCCGGGAACATCGAGGCCGTCTTCAAACTCCGTTACCTCGGCTCCCATAGCGCGTAGATTTGACGCGACGAGGGCGATGCGGTCGGATTCTTTGATGCGCAATTCCCTTGCGTCGCGGATGCGAATCCCGCCGCTGGTGAAGGGGGCGATTGCGGCAAGCACGGGAAGTTCGTCGATGAGCTGTGCTGAAAGCGCGCCGGAGATCTCGACGGAGCCGAGACCTTCAGGGCGCGGAGCGATCTGGACCACGCCGACGAGTTCAGAATGCTTCTCCTCAAGATTAAGCACATTGATGCGTGCGCCGAGATTGGTGAGAACGTCGAGCAACGTGGCGCGCGTGGGATTGAGGCCGAGGGCGTCGATCACGAGGCTGGAACCAGGGAAAAGGATTGCGGCACAGAAAAAGAATGCGGCGGATGAGAGATCGCCAGGAACTGCGGCGTCGATAGCGTGCAAAGTCTGCGGGCCGGAGATGGAGACGGAGTTTGCTGTGCGGATGACGTTGGCGCCAAAAGCGCGAAGCGCGAGTTCGCTGTGATCGCGTGTGCGAAGTGCTTCCCGCACGTGGGTCGTTCCTGAGGTTTGGAGTCCAGCCAGCAGGATGCAGCTTTTGACCTGGGCGCTGGGGACAGGCGTGGTGTAGTCGACGGCGCGGAGAGTTGCGCCCTCGATGGTCAGGGGCGCGTGGCCATCAGTGAGCGTGATGCGCGCGCCCATTTCCGCGAGGGGTGCCCGGATGCGCTCCATGGGCCGGCGCGAAAGCGAAGCGTCGCCGATGAGCGTGAAGCTGCCGGACTGCGGCGCGAGCAGGCCGGCGATCATGCGCATGGTCGAGCCGGAGTTGCCGCAGTCAAGGGGTCCCAGTGGCGTGGTGACGTGGCCAGAGATACCGGTGATTTCGACTGAGCCGGTGCCGGTGTGGGTGACCGTGGCACCGAGAGCCGCCGTGCAGGCGAGGGTGGAGGCGCAATCGGCGCCCGTGGAGAAATTGCTGAAGCGGCAGACGCCTTCGGCGAATCCGCCAAGCAGCGCGTAACGATGGCTGATGGATTTGTCGCCGGGCAGCCGAAGGCTGCCGATGATGTTGCGCGCGGGACGAATGAGGCGGTCGGACATGCAGCTTCTAGTTTCCAGCTCCTAGTTCACAGCTCTTTGGTGCGAGTGGCTGCTGGTTAAGTTTATCGGACTGAGCGGATGAGAGGCTCCCCGACCGTAGCGACAAAAGCAAATGCGTGGCGAGGGTGGGGCACCCCAACTCGCACCTGGCTCAGCTTCAGAGTATTGGTTCCAGGTGCGCGGTGAAATGGCGGAGGAAGGGGGCTTCGTAGGTGAGGCGCATGCCGCGGATGCGTTCGCGATTCTTGAAGACTTCGAGGATCACTTCGACGAGATAGTCGACATGGCTCTGCGTGTAAACGCGGCGGGGAATGGCGAGGCGCACGAGGTCCATCTGCGCGGCTGCGGCAAACATGAGCGTGCCGATTTCGACGGAGCGGACACCGCCTTCGAGATAGAGCTCGCAGGCGAGCGAGACGCCCGGGAATTGATCGGGAGTGATGTGCGGCAGGAAGGCGCGCGCGTCGATATAAACGGCGTGGCCGCCGGGAGGCTGGACAATGGGCACGCCGGCTTCAGCAATGTGATTGCCGAGGTACGCCGTGGAGGCGATGCGGTAGCGGAGGTAGTCGGGCTCGAGGGCTTCCTGAAGACCGACGGCAATGGCTTCGAGATCGCGGCCTGCGAGTCCGCCGTAGGTGGGGTAGCCCTCGGTGAGAATCAGCAGGTTCATCTCCTGCTGGGCGAGGCGATCGTCATTGGTGCAGAGAAAACCGCCGATGTTGGCCATGCCGTCTTTTTTGGCCGACATGGTGCAGCCATCGCCGAGTGCGAACATCTCCTGCGCAATTTCTTTGGGCGATTTCTGCTCGTAGCCGTCTTCGCGCAGTTTGATAAACCAGGCGTTTTCGGCGAAGCGGCAGGCGTCAAAGTAGAGCGGGATGCCGTGGCGGCGGCTGACCTGGCTGACCTGGCGCGCGTTTTCCATGGAGACGGGCTGGCCGCCGCCGGAGTTGTTGGTGACGGTGAGCATGACAAGTGGGATGCGCTCGCGGCCGACGCGGGTGATGAGGGCTTCGAGCGCGGCCACGTCCATGTTGCCTTTGAAGGGATGCTGCGAGGCGGGCTGCTTGCCTTCGGGGATCAGGAGATCGATGGCTTCAGCGCCGGTGAATTCGACGTTGGCGCGTGTGGTATCGAAGTGTGTGTTGTTGGGGACAACGTCGCCCGGTTTGCACATGACGCCGAAGAGAATGCGCTCGGCGGCTCGGCCCTGGTGGGTGGGGATCACGTGCTTGTAGCCAAAGATGCTTTGGACGGACTCGCGAAAACGGTCAAAGCTTCGGCTGCCCGCGTAGCTTTCGTCGCCTTCCATCACGGCGGCCCACTGGTGCGTGGACATGGCGCCGGTGCCGGAATCGGTGAGCAGGTCGATGAGAACGTCGTCGGCGCGGAGCAGAAAAAGATTGTAGTGCGCGGCTTTGAGAAGCTCTTCGCGCTGGGCACGGGCGGTCCAGCGGATGGGCTCGACACTCTTGATGCGAAAGGGTTCGATGATGGTGCGGGCGTTCATGGGAGTCGGTTCTGATTGTATGCGTCGAGGCAGGGAGCGAGGGAGCGCGCCGGCAAGTCAGCGGGCCGGCAGGGGAGTTCGGAGGTTCGCTTGCCTTTGGCAAGCTCGCTCAGGACGACAAGCGTCTGTTAGTTTCTTGTCTGATCCCTGATCCCTGATCCCTGATCCCTGATCCCTGATCCCTGATCCTTGATCCTTGTCTTTCTCACCGCACCCGCAGCACAATAATCGTCTCGTCGTCAAACCGGTCGTGGCTGCCCTGGAAGCGGCTGACGTCGGCCAGGATAGCGTCAGCGATCTCTGCGGCGGGCAGGTCGCGGCTGGCGCAGAGGAGCTGGGCAAGCCGCTCCTGGCCGTACATCTCTTCCTGCTCGTTTTCCGCATCGCCAATTCCGTCGGAAACGAAGACGAGCACGTCGCCGGGCTGTGTGGCGACGCTGAATTCCTCATAGGTGACTTCGGGAAACATGCCGAGTGGGAATCCTTCAGCCTTGACGGGAACGGATTGACCGGCGCGGCAGAAGACAGGCTGGACGGCTCCGGAGTTGGCCACCTGGAGGGTCCGGTTTTCGTCGTTCCAGAGCGCGAAGAGCATGGTGACGTATTGCGAGTCGAGCTTGCGCTCCTGCAGCGCGTCGTTGAGCAAGGTCAGCATGGCGGCCGGCTCGGGGGCCTGGGCCGCGGCGGCGCGCATGATGCCGCTAACCAGAGCAGCGAAGAGCGCGGCGGGTGCGGCTTTGCCGCTTACGTCGCCGAGAACGATGGCGGTGCGGCCGGGGCCGTAGTCGAGAAAGTCGTAGAGATCGCCACCGATAGTGCGCGCGGGGAGAAAGCGGACTGCCATTTCAGCGTGCGGGTGGGTGGGCGCTTCGGGCGGCAGCAGGCGGAGCTGCACTTCGCGAGCCATGGCGATATCGCGCTCGAGCTGCCGCTCCTGTCGGCGTACGGCCTGGTAGAGGCGCGCGTTTTCGATGGCGATGGCGATTTGCGAGGCGAGCGTGGTAAGCATGCGCTCGTGCTCTTCGTTGAAGAAAGCGGGCCGCGTGTGCTCGAGGTCGAGAACGCCGATGACGCGGGCTTTGTAGAACAGAGGCACAATGAGCTCCGAGCGGGTCTCGGGGTTCATGGGCAGGTAGCGCGGGTCCCTATTCACATCGGGAACGTTGATGGTGCGCCACTCGCGCACGGCTGCGCCGACCAGGCCACTGCTGGTGGGAATGCGGCGCATGGGCGCGTGCACATAGCCGAAGCGCCAGGCATAGCGGGTGATGAGGGTTTCGCCTTTTTCGTCCAGCAGCATGATGGAGAACATCTGGTAGTCGATGAGGCGGCGAAGTAGCTGGCCGATACGCTCGAGGAGGGGATTGAGATCAAGGATGGAGGCGAGCTCGACAGCTATTTCATTGAGAACTTCCAGAGTCTGGGCCTGGCGCGAGACGCGGGAATAGAGGCGGGCGTTTTCAATGGCGCCGGCAATGCGTGAAGCCGTCATGGAGAGAACGTGGAGGTGTTCGGGGCGGAAGAAATCGGCCTGCTCGCTTTCCAGGTCCATGACACCGATGAGGCGGTTCTTGACGATGAGAGGGACGGCAAGCTCGGAACGGACATCAGGATTGGCGCTTACGTAATAGCTTGCCGTGGAGACGTCGTTGAGCAGGATGGGCTGGCGCGTGAGAGCGACCTGGCCGACGACGCCCCTACCCACGGGAACGCGATTGCGCTCGACTTGGGGCGTATGGCCGATCTGGAAGCGCATGCGCAACTCATTGGTGCGTTCGTTGAGAAGGAAGATGGCGAAAATGCGGTAGGGGATGAGGGCGCGAACCAACTCAGAAGTGCGACTGAGAAGGGTTTGCAGATCGAGGGTGGTATTGATGGCGTCAGTGAGACGCATCAGGTATGCGAAATCGGCAGGCTCGATGCGTGCATTGATGGGATCAAGGTGAGCGGTTGAGCCGCTGATGTCTGCGGGGCGGTAATCGCCTTCGAACTCGTGCGCGGGCGGCGATGGTGGAGTGTCGGACATAGTGAGTCGAAGGAATGATACAGCAGGAGACAGTTCACAGATGGCAGTTTGCCGCTGCCGACGCGAAGTGAGGTCCGATTGGAGTTGCGAACGTGTTTATCCGGCCCCGAGTTCGCGGACGAGGGCGACCGAGGCTGAAGAACCGATGCGGTTGGCGCCGGCTTCGAGCAGTGTGCGGACCTGGGCCACGGTGCGGATGCGGCCGGCGGCTTTGATGCCGCAGCGGGCTCCGGCCACTCCGCGCATAAGAGCGACGTCAGCCGGAGTTGCGCCGCCCGAGGCGAAGCCGGTCGCTGTCGAGATGAAGTCGGCTCCAGCCTGGATTGCGATCTCTGAGGCGCGCAGTTTTTCCTGCATAGTGAGCAGGCAAGTTTCAAGGTTCACTTTAAGGATGGCGTTATGGTGGTGGGCAACGTTTACGGCGGCGAGGACCGCTCCTTCGACAGCCTGGTAATTCCCGCTTTTGAGCAGGCCGATGGGCAGAACCATGCTCAAAACGCGTACGCCCAGGCGGATCAGGGCAGAGGCTTCCTGTCGCAGCGTAGAGACAAGGGAGGCGCCCAGAGGAAACCCGATCGCCGCGCCGGCAGGCACGCCGGTGCCTGACAATGCGGCAACTGCATTGGATGCCCACAGGGGATTGACCATGACGCTGGCGAAGCGGTACTGTGCGGCCTCGGCGCACAGGGTTTCGACTTGCTGGCGGGTAGCATCGGGCTTGAGGAGACTGTGATCGATGATGGCCGCGAGAGATTGCCAGTCTGCGAGCGCCCTGGCGGTGAAGGCGGCAGCGTCGAAGGTGCCGTAATCGAATTCGAGGTCAGAGTCCTCGACCGGAATGATTGCCGTCATGGGGAAGTGCTCCTGGGAGCCGCGCCAAAACCTGACCACTCGAACAACTCCGTTCGCAAGGTCGCTACCTCCAGTCTCAGGGAGAAGAGTATACGTCGTTGTCGAAGCGGTTCCAAGTCAATAGATGCTGAATCGGGCCTCCCGTTTACGTGCATGGGACAAGATCGATGGCAGCCCGCGGCTGCGCCCGAGGCTATTCCGGATGGTCCGGCGGCATCAGGCAGATATCTGGTAGATTGCGGTAGCGCTCTGCGTAGTCCATGCCATAGCCGATGACAAAGAGGTTGGGGATGGAAAAACCGACGTAATCGGCTTCGATTTTCTCGATGCGGCGTGACGGCTTGTCGAGCAAGGCCGCGATGCGCAGCGACTTGGGGTGCTGCTGCAGCAGAATCTTGCGCAGGTAGGCCAGGGTGAGGCCGGTATCGAGAATATCTTCCACGACGAGAACGTTTTTGCCTTCAATGGGCTGGTCGAGATCCTTAATGAGCTTGACGACTCCCGAAGAGCGCTGGCCTTTGCCATAGCTGGAGACGGCGACGAAATCGAATGTGGCGTCGGCCTCGATGGCGCGGGAGAGATCGACCAGAAAGAAGGCGGCGCCCTTGAGCACTCCGACCATGACGAGCTTTTCGCCCTTGAGGTCGCGTGCAATCTGTGCGCCCATTTCGGCGACGCGTTCGGCGATCTGCTGGCGGGAGTAGAGAATATCGAGGCCCTGGTAAGTGGTGGAAGACATGGAGACAGTATCGCGCGGAAAGCAAAGGAGAAGGGCTGTGTAAATCCGGTTGGGGCGAAGCTAGCAGAGACAGCAGTGTTCGGTGCTTCGCCTTCCCACGAAAAGCGCTGAAACCGGTTGGGGCGGCTGCACGTCGATTGCGGTTCCCGCCCTTCGCTGCACTAAGCAAGGGACAACGGAGCGTCAAAACATGGTTGGCGCACGTCTATACTGATAGAGCGATGCTTCCCTATATCCATCTTGGTAGCTTTCACCTTCCAACATTTGGACTGATGATGTGGTTTGCCGCGGTGGCCGCCGCAATCGTGGTCGATCGAGCCTTCAAACGGGCGGGGATCGATGCGGATGCGGTGGGAATTGTCGCGATGTCGGTAGTGGCGGGAATCGTGGGAGCGAAGCTTTGGCACGTGTTCGATTCGCCCGCGGAGTTTCACGCGATCGGATGGGGTGTATTGTGGGATAACGCGGGTTTTGCATGGTACGGAGGCCTGACGTTTGGGATTGGGGCGCTGGTTCTGCTCGGGCGCCGGGCCAGGATCGGTGCCTTGCGGACACTGGATTTAGCCGCGCCAGCCGCGGCGATCGGCTATGGGATCGGGCGGATCGGTTGTTTTTTGTCGGGAGACGGGTGCTACGGGATTGAAATCGCGCCCGTTCATATCCTGGGGTTCACGTTTCATCCATGGGGAATGGCGTTCCCGCATGGCCTTGAGCCGGTGTGGGTTCCGGTATATCCAACGCCATTGTACGAACTGGGCGCGGGACTTTTGATCGGCTGGTGGCTTTGGATTCGCCTCGGCAGACCGCATGCGACGGGGGCGATTCTCGGGCAGTATCTCATGCTATGCGGAATCTCTCGTTTTCTTGTTGAGTTTATCCGCCGTAACCCGAAGATTTTTTGGGGCTTGTCAAATGCGCAGGTGGCTAGTGCAGGGGCTGCGCTGGCGGGCTTGGCACTGACCGTGTGGGTGGCCGCGAGACCGGCTAAAGAATCCCCGAAACCCCGGATAGCCGCTGCAAAAACTGCCTGAAATACACTGCCTGAGCGCCTGCGGAACATCTTCTTGCGGCTTCAATAGGATCGTGAAAATCAAGGTTTGGCGCACGAAGCCTCGCGGTCGGCGCGTTGCACCGCGCTTCTGCAATGCGCATCGAATTGAATAGAAGTGGCCGGGCACTGCTTGGGGCGGTGCACGGGTTTCCGGGGTCTGGCCTGGCCTAAGCATCCAAATAGAGGTCAGGCGAACTGGTCCTCGACCTTGGCTCGAAGTAACTTTTCGAGTTTTCTTCAGGGCATGCATCATCCTTTAGCCGCGACGTTGCGAAGCGGAAAACAGGAGTGGTTCAGTCAACAACAAGCCGGCGAGTTTCCCCGTCCAATGGCTGGCGAAGCGGCAAGGCCGCATCAAGCGTCGTAGTGAGCGGCTTCAAAGGTTGGACCTCTCCCATCCTCGTGTTGCTTCAAGATCTTCCTGTATCTCTCAGGACCATCAGCGTTTGGCTGGTGGAGAAGCGGCTACTCCCAGCCCTCCATCAAAGCCTGAGAACAGGAGCACTGCGCATTTCAGCCAGAACTCTATCCACTGAGCATGGGCAGGATCGAAGTCCTCCCAGCGATCTGCGTCGTTCATTTTCCTGACTCGTTCTACGCACGACATAACGAAATCAGACGATTAGCAAAAGAAGGAGGATTGGCATGAACGCTAGCGGTAAAGCAGTTGCGATCTCGACGGTGGGATATATGTGTCTGGCGATGAGCGGCTGGATGATCTCGATGACCTATGCGGACTGGTTCTCAAAACAATATGGCATGGCGCTTCTTTATCCTTTGGCCATTGTACTGGGCGTGATGGGGATATTGTCATTTCTTCAAAGCAGGGCTCTCGACGCGATTGTGTTTCTGAGCGGGACCGCACTTCTCGGATCGGCCTATGCCTATAATGCGACTCCAGTCGCAGCAAGGATGAACGATCCGGGCAGCTATCTGGGATGGTTCGCTGTGCTTTGGGCAGTCTTCTTTGCATACGTCTGGGTGGGGTCATACAAAAGCGGGATCAGCCGGATGCTGTTTCTGTTAGGGGCTTGGCTGACGATGCTGGCTCTAGCCATTGGAGGCTGGACGGGCGCGAACGGCTGGATGATTCTCGCCGGCTATATCGGGCTCGTGACGTCGATCCTCGCTGCCATCACATCGGCCAGCGAGATCATTCGCTTTGGGCATTTCAGCAATCCCAATGCGCCAAGTGTCGACGTTCCGCGGGCCATCGCTGCGGACTGAAGCAAGAAACAAAACTGCCTGCCAATGCCGGTTGCTCTGACGCCGATTGACGCGTAAGCAGCCGGCGGGGGCACCAGCATCCCGATTTCAAGCCCCAGACTCATGGAATGGAGCGCCTATGAGCAAAGCTTCGCCTGGGTGATGTACCCGTGTCCCATATCACTCCGCAACCCCAAAGGCCGCTAGGTTAGTGATTCGCAACACATGTGACGACGCGCACAGCCAGTCGTATTGTGCGCTGGGTAACGTCGGTCACATTGAACCGGCATCGCCATGGACTGAAGTAAGCCCAGCATGGGTGGACGCTGGTGTTGCGCAATGTGAGCGAGGTGGGCATGGGGCATACCATTTGGCAGTCAATGCAGCAGAAGGGCTACAGCCGCAGAGATTTTCTGCAGTTCTGTACTGCAGCCGCAGTGATGACCGGATTAGGGAAGACGGGCGCGGCTCAGGTCGTTTCTGCGTTTGAGAAAAAGGAAAAGCCAGCCGTAGTGTGGATGCACTTTCAAGAGTGCACCTGTTGCAGCGAGTCGTTTATCCGGGCATCGCACCCGATCGTGGCGGACGCGCTGCTGGATGTACTGTCATTGAACTATACCGAGACGCTGATGGCGGCCTCGGGTTTCCAGGCTGAAAAGAGTCTGAACGACACCATCAAGAATAACAAGGGCAAGTACATCGTTCTTGTGGAAGGCGCCGTGCCGACCAAAGACGGCGGGGTGTACTGCATGGTCGGCGGCAAGACGGCGGAATCGATTCTGCAGACGGTTGCAGCCGATGCGGCGGCCATCGTGGCGTGGGGAAGTTGCGCTTCGAACGGCTGCGTGCAGGCGGCGAAGCCGAATCCGACGGGAGCGACGCCGATCTCGAAGCTGGTCGACAAGCCGGTGATCAACGTGCCAGGCTGCCCGCCGATCGCCGATGTGATGATGGCGGTGGTCACGCACATCCTGGTGCTGGGAGAGGTTCCGGCACTGGACAGTCTAGGCCGGCCGAAGGAATTCTACGGACGTCGCGTGCACGACACCTGCTATCGGCGGCCGAATTACGATGCCGGGTTGTTTGTTGAGTCATTCGACGACGAGAACGCGCGCAAGGGGTATTGCCTGTACAAGATGGGCTGCAAGGGTCCCGTGACCTATAACGCCTGCTCGGTGGTGCGCTGGAACGAAGGAACGAGCTATCCCATCCAATCAGGCCACGGCTGCATTGGCTGCAGCGAAGCGGGCTTCTGGGATAACGGCCCGCTCTATCAGCATCTCTCTTCATTCCCCGGATTTGGCATCGAGAGCACCGCCGACACCATCGGTACTGCAGTGGGCGTAGCCACCGTTGCTGGAGTGGCGGCTCACGCATTGGTGACGAACATTCGCAAGCGCGCGGTGATCGCGGAAGTACACGCAGAAGAGAAGAAGGAGTCGTAAAGAGCCATGGCAACACGCATAGTTGTCGATCCTGTCACTCGAATTGAGGGCCACCTGCGGATAGAGGCGGTGGTGGAGAACGGCGTCATCACGGATGCATTCAGCGCGGGCACAATGGTGCGCGGGTTGGAAAAGATTCTGATCGGGCGCGACCCGCGCGATGCGTGGGCGATCACGGAACGCGTTTGCGGCGTGTGCACAACGGTTCACGCGCTGGCCAGTGTGCGCTCGGTGGAGGACGCGTTGGGCATCACTGTGCCGCCGACAGCGGAGCTTATCCGCAACATCATGCTCACCACGCAATATGTGCAGGATCACGTGATTCACTTCTATCACCTGCACGCGCTGGACTGGGTGGACATAGTGAATGCTCTCAAGGCCGATCCGAAGAAGGCTGCGGAGCTGGCGCAATCGTTCTCAAAGTGGGACAAGAACACGCCGGCGTACTTCACCGCGGTGCAGGACAAGATCAAGGCATTTGCGGCGAGTGGACTCGGCATCTTTGCCAACGGATATTGGGGGCATCCGGCCTACAAGCTTCCGCCGGAAGTGAATTTGATCGGGGTGGCGCACTATCTGGATGCGCTGGAGTGGCAGAAGGAGATCGTCAAGATTCATGCTGTGTTTGGAGGCAAGAATCCGCACCCCAATTATCTGGTGGGCGGAGTGCCGTGCTCCATTAACACCGACGAAGTTGCGGCCATCAATGGCGAGCGGCTGAACTTGGTAGGGCGGTTGATCAGCCAGGCCGACGAGTTTGTGAACGAGGTTTACATCCCGGATTTGCTGGCAGTGGCTTCGTTCTACAAGGACTGGGCAAAGTATGGCGGTGGGTTACACAACTATCTTTGCTATGGCGAGTTCCCGACCAAGGGATACAACCAGCCGGAGTCGTTCAAGTACGCGCGTGGCGCAGTGCTGAATCGCGATCTTAGCAAGGTGTACCCGGTGAATCCGCGAGACAACCAGGAGATTAAGGAGTACATTGCGCACTCCTGGTACAGCTATGAGGGTGGCGACGGCGTGGGGATGCATCCGTGGGCTGGCGAAACGAAGATCAATTACACAGGGCCGCAGCCGCCGTTCGAGTCGCTGGAGGGATTCGACAAATACTCGTTCCTGAAGACGCCGCGGTGGAAGGACAACCCGATGGAAGTGGGACCGCTGTCGCGGTTGCTGGTCTCGTACGCTTCAGGCCACGCGGATGTGAAAGAAACGGTGGGCATGGTGCTGGGCAAGCTGAACGTGCCTGTCGAAGCCCTGTTCAGCACGCTGGGCCGCACGGCAGCGCGCGGCATCGATGCGGCGCTGGCAATGATATGGCTCAAGGAGTTCTACGGCGATCTGATGGATCGCGTGAAGAGCAACGACGTATCCACGTTCAACGGCGAAAAGTGGGATCCGAAAACGTGGCCGAGTGACTGCGAAGGCGTTGGTCTGGAAGAGGCGCCCCGCGGCGCGCTGGCGCACTGGATCAAGATTCATAATGGCGCGATCGACAACTACCAACTGGTAGTGCCGACGACATGGAACGGGTCGCCGCGCGATGCGAAGCAGCAGCACTCGTCGTTTGAGGCGTCGTTAATCGGCACACCGGTGGCGAATCTCGAGCAGCCGGTTGAGATCATTCGCACGATTCATTCCTTTGACCCGTGCCTGGCTTGCGCCGTGCATTTGTACGATCCGCAGGGAAGGCATCTGAACCAGATTTCATTCGAGTGAAGGCGATGAGCACACAAAGCACTGGCGTACGTGATATTTTTCGGCTGAACGGCGGGGCGCCGGTGGAATACCGGCGCGTGTATGTGTGGGAACTTCCGGTGCGCGCTTACCACTGGATCAACGCAATTGCGCTGACGTTGCTGTGCGTCACTGGCTACATGATTGGACGGCCGGTGCGCATTGCATACGCGGCGGAGGCCTACCAGCAGTACTGGTTTGGGTGGGTGCGGTTCATTCACTTCGCCTCAGCGTACGTCTACGTCTTTAACTTTGCTGCGCGGATTTACTGGGGATTCGTGGGCAACAAGTACGCCAAGTGGAATAACTTCTTCCCTCTCAAGAAGAAGCAGCGGGATGAGATCGCCGACGTGATCAAGACGGACGTGTTGCAGGTGAAGATGCATGGCGAGATCTCGACCGGCCACAATTCGCTGGCGGCGTTCATCTACTTTTTCACGTTTCTGGCTTTCTGTTTCCAGATGATCACCGGCTTTGCTCTCTACTCGAGCATGAGCAATTCCTTCTTGCCGCGCATGTTCAAATGGATTGTTCCACTGATGGGCGGTGAGATGGCGGTGCGCTTCTGGCACCATCTTTTCCTCTGGTTCTTTGTCACATTTGTAATCGTGCACATTTATCTTTCCTTCTATCACGATTACATTGAGGGACGCGGGACCGTATCTTCGATCATTGGCGGATGGAAGTTTGACAGAGTGGAAGGGAAAAGTGAAGAAGTGAAGAAGTGAAGAGGCGAAAGAGTGAAAAGATCGGTCAATGCATCGGTCTTCACCATTTCACTTTTTGACTCTTTCACATCTTCGCTCTAACGGAGCGTAATGAGCGCTGATCAAAAAACACTGGTGCTGGGGCTGGGCAACATCATCATGGGCGATGAGGGCGTTGGCGTGCATGTTGTGCGGGCGCTGGAAAAGCGTCAGCTGCCGGCCAACGTGAAATGCCTGGATGGCGGGACAGGCGGTTTTATCCTCCTGGAGCCGCTGCAGGAGGCTGGCCGGGTAATTCTTATTGATGCGGCGGCAGACGGCAATCCGCTGGGAACGGTGACTCGGACCACGCCGCGTTTTGCAAGAGACTATCCGCCGACACTCACGGCTCATGATATCGGCGTGAAGGACCTGCTGGACGCGTTTTATATGCAGGGGGGTACACGCGACGTAATCTTGTACTCCGTAACCATCGATCCCCATCAGGCGCTGTCCATGGAACTGTCCCCGGATTGCGCACGGGCGGCGCAAGTAGCTGAGCACGAAATACTTGCGGAGCTTTTAGACGTCGCGCAAGTTGCCTAACAAAAAGCCGGAACTCTCCTATTCTGCAACCGGAGCTCAGAGGAGCCGCGGCCGGTTGCAATTCGGACCAATTCAGTCTAGAATTGATTCGATGCAAGGGATGACCTGTTGTCGCTGCTGTCCTGCTGCTCGCGCGGCACGGGTGACCCTGGTCTGACCTTTCAATAAATCGATCCAAGGTACTTCGAGACCGCGTCGCAGCCTAGCTGCCGCGGGTTTTGTCGTCTTAGAGCCTGAATTTCGATCCCCCACCACAAAGAAGGAACGGCATGAGCGAGGAAGTCAAAAAAGAGACCAAAGCGCAACGTATGGAGCGCTTAAAACGCGAGAAGAACCCCTGGGAGGCCTTTGACGAGGTTCGTTCGTTCGCGCGCGCAGGTCGATCGAGCGTTTTGCCGGAATGGGCTTCGGCTTACTTCAAGTGGTGGGGGATTTACACGCAAGGCGACGGGGTGGGCGCAACCGGCGGTAAGGGCGGCGAAGGCCTGGCGACCGACTGGTTCATGATGCGGATCGGGATTCCCAACGGCATTGTGAGCTCGCAGCAGCTTCGTGTGATTGGACAACTTACGCAAAAATACGCGCGAAACCTGGCGGACATTACGGTGCGCCAGAATATCCAGTTGCACTGGCTGACGATCGACTCACTGCCTGATGTCGTGGATGCACTGGACGCGATCGGACTCTCACCAAAGGGCGCTTGCGGCGATGTGGTGCGTAATGTCACGGGTTGCCCATTGGCTGGGGTGTCGGCAGACGAGCTGATCGATGCCTCTCCGATCGCGCGCGGGATTGCCCGCGAGTTGACGGCGAATCCCGAATTTTACAATTTGCCGCGGAAGTTCAAGATTTCGGCAACCGGCTGCCCGTCGTGGTGCACGTATCCGGAGATTAATGACATTGCATTAACGGCGGTGGATCGCGATGGGGAAATAGGCTATTCGCTGCGCGTGGGCGGAGGGCTCTCGAATGAGCCGCATCTCGCAGTGAGGCTGGATGCCTATGTGCGCGAAGACCAGGCGATGGATGTGGTGCGCAGAATCGCAGAGATTTTCCGAAACCAGCAAGGTTTGCGCGAAAGCCGCGAGCGCGCGCGATTGAAGTATCTCTTCATGCGCGAAGGATGGACTCCGGAGAGCTTTCTCGATGAGCTGCATCGTCGGCTGGGATACCAGCTCGATCCGGCGGTGCCGGAGAATGTACCGGACGATATTCTTCGGGATCATACGGGCATACATCCGCAGAAGAAACCGGGATTGGCGTATGTGGGTGCATCGGTGCTGCGCGGACGGATGAGCGGCGAGCAGCTTGTGGCCGCGGCGGAACTGGCGGAGAAATTCGGCGGCGGATCGCTCCGCGCGACGGTATCGCAGAACCTGGTGTTTGTGGATGTGCCGTACGCGAAAACCGGTGAGCTGGCGCGTGAATTGGGCGGGATCGGGCTGCACGTGGAGGCTTCGCAGTTCTGGCGAGGAGCGATTGCGTGCACGGGAACAGAATTCTGCAAACTGGCAATTGCCGAGACGAAAGGATTTACGCGCTGGCTGGTGGACGAGTTGGAAGAGAGATTGCCGCAGTTCGATCAGCAACTGAAGCTGCACGTGACCGGTTGCCCAAACGGCTGCGGCCAGCACTGGATTGCGGACATCGGGCTTGAGGGCAAGAAGATCAAGTACGAGGGAAAGCTAACGGACGCGTTCTATTTCTGCCTGGGCGGGGCGGTGGGCGAATGCGCGAGCGTGGCGCGGCCGGTGGGGTATCGTTGTCCGGCGCCGCTGGTACCTGATGCAATCGAGCGGCTGCTTCGAAATTATCTCGTGGGACGTGGAACGGGCGAGAATCTGCGCTCGTGGTTTGCGCGGCATTCGAATGACGAGCTGCGCGGGCAATTGGCCGGCGAAGAACTGGAGCCGGTGGAACGCGATTTGCCGACGGGACGCGTGCCGCATGCCGTGGCGGAGTAAGAACACCGGATATGGACTAAGGGACTGCGGGGTGAGAATGAGTTTGCTACCGATCTTTTTGAAGCTTCAAGGGCGCGATTGCCTGCTCGTGGGGGCGGGGACGGTTGCGCTTGAAAAGGTCGGCAGTTTGCTGAAAACCGGGCTCAAGCTGCGGGTTGTGGCTCCGGAGGCGAGAGGGGAGATCAAGGATCTGGCGGCCGCGGGCGATCTGGAGTGGGTGCAACGGATGGTTCAGCCGGCTGATCTGGACGGGATGTTCCTGGTGATTGCCGCGACCGATGTGCCGGAGGTGAACGCGGCGGTTTATCGCGCGGCGGTGGAGCGAAACATTCCCTGCAATAGCGTGGACGATATTCCTAATTGTGATTTTTATTTTGGCTCAGTGGCGAAACGCGGCGATTTGCAGATTGCGATTTCGACAGCAGGCGAAAGTCCGGCATTGGCGCAAAGGCTGCGGCGCGAAATTGACGAGCAACTGCCAGAGGATCTGGGACCATGGCTCGAGAAGCTTGGCGCTTTGCGGCGGGAGGTGCTGGCCGTGCATCCGCGCGGGGAAGCTCGGAGATTGTTGCTGCACGAGCTCGCGCATCGGGAGATTTGTGATTCGGCGTTGTGCTCGACGAAGCAGATGGCGCGCACAGGGAGGCCGGTGGCGCATGCGGAAGCGGGCAAAGCATACCTGGTCGGTGCGGGGCCAGGCGATCCGGAGCTTCTGACGGTGAAGGCGCTGCGGTTGATAGAAAGCGCTGAGGTGATTCTGCACGACGACCTGGTGCCGCAGGAACTTTTGCGGTTGGCGAACCGGGCAAGCGCGATTGTGAATGTGGGCAAGCGGTGCGGCGTGAAAGCCATCACGCAGGGAGAGATCAACGCATTAATGATCGAGCACGCCCAGGCTGGCAAGAGCGTGCTGCGGTTGAAGAGCGGCGATCCCATGCTGTTTGGGCGCGCGGCCGAAGAGATGACCGCTCTGCGGGACGCAGGCGTGCCCTATGAGGTGGTGCCGGGAGTCTCGGCGGCGTTTGCGGCTGCGGCGGCGATTGGGCGCTCGCTGACGGATCGCGAGTGGGCGTCGAAAGCGATTTTTTCTACGGGCCATCATGCGCAGTCGCACAATCGCGCGGCGCTGCCGGCGCTGGAAGACGCCACGCGCGTCGTTTACATGCCGGGACGCGACCTGACATTGCTCGCTGAGCAATGGATGATGGAGGGATTGCCGGTGGAGTTGCCATGCGCTGTGGTTTCGCGCGCCGCGCAGCCTGACCAGCAGGTCACCTACACTACGCTGGGAGAGCTGGGGCAGATGGAGCCGGGCGCCGCGCCGAGTTTACTGATCGCAGGCTGGGCTGTACGGATGACGGGCGAGGAAGAGTCGGCTTCAGCCGGACTGGCAGTTTTTGCAGACTAGCTTCTGACTGCGCGAACTGAAGAAGCTGGCAACTGTGATGCCCAGGTTTCAGATATTGGAACCTTGGAGCCATATATTTCCGAATTCATTTCGAACGCCCTCGCAGATGTCAAGCTGTTACCCTAGGGACATGAAATTTGGGGTATTGGTGTTCCCGGGGTCGAATTGCGATCACGATACGTACAACGTGATCGCAGAGATTGCGCGCCAGCCCGTCACATTCTTGTGGCATGACTCGGAAGATCTGCAGGGTGTGGACGCGGTCCTGGCGCCGGGCGGATTTGCTTACGGCGACTACCTGCGGACGGGCTCGATTGCGCGATTTTCGCCGGTGATGCAGTCGGTGAAGAGGTTCGCGGCGGCTGGCGGGCAGGTGTTGGGAATCTGCAATGGATTCCAGATTCTGACCGAAAGCGGATTGCTGCCGGGTGCGCTGATGCGCAATGCGGGGCTAAGGTACATATGCAAGCAGGTGCATTTGCGCGTGGAAACGGCTGCCAGCCCGTTCACGAATCAATTGAAAAAAGGCGAGGTCCTGCAGATTCCCATCGGTCACATGGAGGGGAACTTTTTCTGTGAGCCGGAAGAGTTGCGCCGGCTGGAGGCAGAGGATCGGATTGCGTTCCGCTACGCGACTCCCACCGGGGAGATTTCGCGTGAAGCGAATCCGAATGGCTCGCTGGGCAACATCGCTGGAATTCTGAATGAAGGGCGGAATGTGCTGGGAATGATGCCGCATCCCGACCGGTCAAGCGAATTATTGCTGGGTTCGGCGGACGGATGGAAGATCTTCAAATCGATGGTGGAGGCGCTGGAGAAACAGCCGGTTGCCGATTGCCAGTAGCCAAATGATCGATATTCATCATCATCTGATTTACGGAGTGGACGACGGGTCGCCGGATCTGCAGAGCTCCATGACCATGGCGCAGATTGCGGTGGAACAGGGAATCACGCACATCGTGTGCACGCCACATGCGAGTGATGAGCATCCTTACCGGACGGAACTGATCGAGGAGAGATTCTCCGAACTCAAAGAAAAGCTGAAAGGCGAGTTGAAGCTGAGCCTGGCGAGCGACTTTCATCTGACGGCAGACAATATTGTGGACGCGGTGAAGCATCCGCTGCGCTACTCAATCGACGAGAAGGGATATCTGCTGATCGAATTCCCGTCGCATGTGATTCCCCCGTCAATGAATGAGGCGTTGTTCCGCTTGCAGTCGGCAGGATACTCGCTGATAGTGACGCATCCGGAGCGGTATCCTGCGGTGCTGCGCCAGCCCGAACTGCTGTGTGAGTGGATGCGGCACGGGTGCCTGGTGCAGGTAACAGCCGGTTCGCTTTCAGGACGATTTGGCAAGGCGGAAGAGGCGTTTGCCAATGAACTGCTGGAGCGGGATTGGATTCACTTTGTCGCTACGGATGCCCATCATCCTGTTTGGCGAGCTCCGCATCTGAAGAAGGCCTACGAATACGTGGCGGAGCGGAAGGGTGAAGAAACGGCGCAACGGCTGTTTGTTACCAATCCGCAAGCGGCGGTGGATGGCGCGAAATGGCCCGAACAGCCGGAGCCGAAGGGACTGTGGGAAAAGCAACCACTGCGCTTTGCCGAGCGCAGCAATGCGGCAAAGGCGAAGGCGCGACGTGCGGCGGAAGCTGACGGGGAAAGCGCGAAAAAGAAAAGCTTTTGGCAGAGGCTGTTTGCGCGGTGAGGGGCGGAGCCGGCGGTGGTTAGCGGAGCTGGTTGTCTGATGGCGTATTGAATCGCGCGCCGATCAATCCACTTGCATATGATGGTGAGTCGGCTAGACAAGTCCCAGGCCGCCGTCGACGGCGAGGGTCTGCCCAGTAATGAAGTGCGGGCCTGTGGCAAAGAAGAGGACGGCTTGGGCGACTTCTTCAGCGGAGCCATTGCGGCCCATGGGGGTTTTTGCGGCAAAACGCGCGGCTTCTGATCCAGCTCTCCGCTCCGCTTCGCTTCGCAATGGATGGGGCAACACAGTTTCTGATTCCGGCTCCCACTTTTCGTCCGCGACCGCGGATGAAGATGATGCGGTAACGTCATTCAACGACGGGGCAACCTCGATCCAGCCCGGAGCGACACAGTTGACACTGACATCGGGAGCGAAGGCCTTGGCCATGGCCTGCGTGAGCATGTGAAGGGCGGCTTTGGAAGCGCAGTAGTGCGCGTGTCCGGCCCAGGCGTGAGATGCGCCGAGCGAGCCGATATTGACAATACGGCCGCGCGCGGTGCGCAGATGGGGAAGAGCTTCGCGAGCGACAAGAAACGGTCCGCGTGTGTTGGTATCGAAGACTAGGTCCCATTGTTCGAGGGACAGATTTTCAAGCGCGGCGGCGGCGAAGACGGCGGCGTTGTTAACGAGGATGTCGAGGCGGCCGAGCTCGGCGGCGACTACGGCAAGCGCGGCGCGTACTGAGGCTTCAGATCGCACATCGCATGGTGCCGCCACAGCGCGGCGGCCTAATGACGAGATTTCCGCGACGGTTTGGGCAGCAGCGGTCTGTGAAGAATGCCAGGAGATGGCAACATCGGCGCCGGCGCGGGCCAGAAGGATGGCGATGGCACGGCCGATGCGCTGCGCGCCGCCCGTGACAAAAGCCACTTTGCCGGCCAGAGTTTCAGTCGCCATATGGCTCAGTTTGGTTGAGGCTGAGTGGAGTTGGGCGCGCTGGATGGTTTGTCGCCTGAGGGCGGCGGCGTTGAACCTTGTGGGGGACTGGAAGACTTCCCGGAGCCTGAGTTGCCTGACCCATTGTCTGACTTGGGCGTCGTCGTGTTGTCTTTGTAGATGGAGTATTGCGCGCCCGGCCGTTTCATGCGAATTTCCATCGACATTTCGGATTTATCGACCTTGTAGTCCTGGCCGTAGGTCTGGTAGCCGCTGGCGATGATCTGCATGCGGACGGTGTCGCCGATGGGAATGACGTTGATGATGGCCTTGCCATCTTCGTTGGTTTTCAGCTCCAGGTCGCCCTTGTCCTTATCGCCTTCGATGGGGTGGAAGATGACGTGAGCATCTTCGATCGGTTTGCCATTAAAATCCTTGAGCACAGTCACTTCAATGCGCGACGAGAGCGGCGGAGCCTTGTACTTGCGCATGTGCTGGGTGTTCTCATCCTGGGCGCGGAGGGCGAAAGAGCCGCCAAGGAGGAGAATGGAAGCTGCGAAAAGGACGGGACAGAGGCTGGCGCGGTGAAACATGAGAGCTATTTTAACGCTTGCGACCCAACGTGGTGATTCACCGACCCGAAGGGATATGTTGGCAGCGGGGAGCGAGCTCATCGATGATGGGCCAGCAAAGTGATGGCATCGCGGCACCGAGCCTTAGTGGCAATCAAGGTTGTGCACACATGCGTGTGGGCGATCATGGTGGGATGCATCGTGGCAATACCGGGGGCCGCATGGGCGCATAAGTTCCAGATGGTCGGGGCGATGTCGGCGCTGGTGTGGATGGAATGTGGTGCGCTCGCAATGAATCGCTGGCGATGCCCGCTGACGAATGTGGCGGAGCATTTTGCAGCGGGTGACAGACCAAATTTTGACATCTACCTGCCGGAATGGCTGGCGCAGCATAACAAGACAATCTTCGGAACGCTCTTCATCCTGAGCGAAGCCATCGCGTTGATTTTATGGATCGGGAGACGGTAAGAGCCAGTTTTACGAGTTGAGCCTTCATTCAATATGAGCGTAATTCACTCATATTTAATTTTGGGTACTTGACAATACTGGCCCTTGTTGCCTATCTTTAGCAATTGGATGGCGAGAGTGCTAGCAATCCGATGGCAAAAGTGCTCAGGCGCGGACGCACTGAGCATGATAATCGCATTCCGCAATCAGCCAATTCTTTTGTTTTGAGTAACTTTACAACAGCAACCGGTGCGCCGGTTTGCGTTCAAGGAGAAGCGAAGCAATGGCAGCAACCCAAGTAGCAACCACGTTTACTCCGCTGCACGACCGGATTCTGGTCCGGCGTGTGGAAGAGACAGAGACAATTCGGGGCGGCATCATTATCCCCGACAGCGCGAAAGAAAAGCCCCAGGAGGGAGAGGTCATCTCGGTGGGCAAAGGCAAATCCAACGACGAAGGCAAGGTGTTTCCGCTGGATGTGAAGGCGGGGGACCGGATCCTGTTCGGCAAGTACTCGGGCACCGAGATCAAGATTGATGGTGAGGAGTTTCTGATCATGCGCGAGGAAGAAGTTCTCGGCATCGTGAAGAAGTAGCGGGGAGCAGCTTCTAGCTACTAGCTCCTAGCTACTAGCTAAAGGCTCTAACGGTGAACTGTAGACAATTTTTCGCGCTGCGAAGACGCAGCTAGAGGCTAGCAGCTAGAAGCTAGCAGCTCACTTAGGAGAGAGCAATGGCAAAGCAGATTTTGCACGGTGAAGATTCCCGTCAGGCGGTTCTGCGCGGCGTGAACACGCTGGCAGATGCGGTGAAGGCGACGCTGGGCCCCAAGGGGCGCAACGTTGTGATCGAGAAAAAGTTTGGCTCACCCACCATCACCAAGGACGGGGTAACGGTGGCGAAAGAAATCGACCTGAAGGACCCGCTGGAGAACGTGGGCGCGCAACTGGTGCGCGAGGTAGCGTCGAAGACGTCAGACGTTGCCGGCGATGGAACGACGACGGCGACAGTGCTGGCGCAGTCCATCTTCAAAGAGGGCGTGAAGACGGTGGCGGCGGGCGCGAACCCGACGGCGCTGAAGCGCGGCATCGAGAAGGCCGTGACGGCTGTCATCGGCTCGCGAGACAAGGACGGAAAGTGGCAGCAGGATGGCGCCCTGAGCAAGCTGTCGAAGAGGGTCGAGGGCTCACCGGAGCAGATCGCCCAGGTGGGCACCATCTCCGCGAATGGTGACGAGGAGATCGGCGCGATTATTGCCGAGGCTGTGAAGGTGGTCGGCAAGGACGGTGTGATTACGATTGAAGAGTCGAAGACAATGCATACCGGACTGGAGACCGTCGACGGCATGCAGTTCGACCGTGGCTACCTGAGCCCCTACTTTGTCACCGACGCGGAGCGGCTAGAAGCCGTTCTGGATGAACCGTACATCCTGATTTACGAAAAGAAGATCTCGGCGATGAAGGACCTTCTTCCGCTGCTGGAGCAGGTGGCGCGCGGCGGCAAGCCGTTGCTGATCATTGCTGAAGATGTTGAGGGCGAGGCGCTGGCGACTCTGGTGGTGAATAAGCTGCGCGGAACGCTGAACGTTGCTGCCGTCAAGGCTCCCGGATTCGGTGACCGGCGCAAGGCCATGCTGGGCGACATCGCAATCCTCACCGGGGGCAAAGCCATCACCGAAGACCTGGGAATCAAGTTGGAAGGTGTCAAGCTTGAGGACCTGGGCAAGGCGAAGCGCGTGACCATCGACAAGGACAACACGACGATTGTTGATGGGTCAGGCAAGGCGAGCGACATCGAGGGCCGCGTGAAAGAGATCCGTTCGCAGATTGAGAAGACGACCAGCGACTACGACCGCGAAAAGCTGCAGGAGCGGCTGGCGAAGCTGGTGGGCGGCGTGGCCATCATCAAGGTGGGCGCGGCAACCGAGACCGAGCTGAAGGAGAAGAAGGCTCGCGTTGAGGATGCGCTGCATGCAACGCGCGCGGCCGTCGAAGAGGGAATCGTACCAGGCGGCGGCGTGGCGCTGGTGCGCGTGATGCCTGCAGTCTCCAAGCTGATCGAGACGCTCGAAGGCGATGAGAAGACTGGCGCCCAGATCGTGCTGCGCTCACTCGAAGAGCCGCTCCGTCAGATCGTCGCCAATGCCGGCGCAGAGGGCGCTGTCATAGTTGCCAAGGTCGTCGAGGGTAAGGACAAGGAGAGTGAAAAGTACAACCCGCACTACGGCTATAACGCTTTGAGCGGGAAGTTCGAGGACCTGGTCAAGGCGGGCGTCATCGACCCGACGAAGGTAACGCGGACGGCGCTGCAGAATGCAGCATCGATCGCAGCGCTGTTGCTGACGACCGAAGCTCTGGTTGTGGAGTTGCCGGAGCCCAAGGCTGCGGCACCGGCCGGCGGCCATGGCGGCGGCATGGGCGACATGTACTAGAGACAAGGGACAAGGGAACCAGATGCCTCGTCCCGGTCGCTCAAAACAGCATAACTGAAAAGGCCTCCGGCGGAAGTTGGAGGCCTTTCTTATGTTCGATGTGGAGATGTGCGTTCAGAAAACACAAAAGCCTTCAGCGCGCGCTGAAGGCTTTGGTCGTTGCACACGAAACCTTTGTTTTGCACAGCCTGTAATGAGGCGCCAAACGCGAGAGCAACCGGATTGTCTGCGCACTTAAGGCATGGATGCAGGCGCGGCTGCCGCTTGCGTAGCCATGCCGCCATCATTCGCGGCAGGTTGAGGACGCAACGAACGCAACCACCCTGCCGAAAGCCAGGTGCGAGGAATCACAAACTCAGACCAACCGCAATCAAGGCAAACCCGAATGTCGGGGGAAGGAGTCATGGGAGGATGACTCAATGTGCGAGGGCTGTTTCGATAGAGCCGAACTTCTGCCGGAATGAGGGAAAGGGCGGCAGACTGGCATTTTGGGCAAACCATGGAACACCTCAGGAGACCAAAAACTTAACCCGATCCCCGAAAAGAGATTGAGGGAGTGATTCAATCTAACGGGTTTATCGACTCGATTTCAACAGGAACCAGTGTCAATATGATCAAAAGTAATATTACTTTCGAGTAAATTTAAATTGTTTTCATCACATGAACATCGCAGGTTTTAGGACAGTTAAGCCGCGGAACTGAACTGTTTGTGAGGCAAGTCAGAGGTTGCGACGGATCGGGGGTGCGGCAGCGGCGCATTGGGGAATTGACAACCATCACTGCATCAGGATTGGCGTCGGGTTTGCGATTGCGATCGGGAGCGCGCACAAGGGGACCCTTTCATTGAGGGTTGGTATTGGCGCGCGGAAGCAGCCGCAAAGAACGAGGCCCCCGAAGGAGCCTCGTTTTTGTGGGTTGACGGTTGACGCAGGAATCAATAGGTGAAGTGGAATCCCATGGTAATCATGCGGTTGCTGCCGATGGTGCTGTACACGGATCCGAAGTTTGTCGCATTGTTGAGGCAGCCTCCCGGAAGTGCGTTTTCCGCCAGGCAGCCGTGGGTTCCAATGGGAACATAGGTGGGAATATTCAGCGACCTTGCCGATCCGGTGGAATAGGGGACCTGGTCGAGATTGGCGAGGGCCGATTGCTGATCGGCTGGACTGGGGCTGGTGACGATCTGGCCGTAGTTGACGTAGTAGGCCTGCGGGTTGAAGCAGTTATTTCCGGCCGCGATGGCGGAATTAGAGCATGCATTCGCCTGGCGAATCTGGCCTTGATTGGAGGGGACGTCGAGGCTGGTGGTGTTGGTTACGTTGAACACATTGAACTCATACTGCAGGGAGAATTTCTCAGTGAACTTGAATTGCTTGCGGAGAGAAAGGTTGATTTGGGTTTGTGGTGACTGGCGGAAGATATTGCGCTGCGGTGGGGCGAAATCGGTCTCGTAGATGTCCTGCGGATCGGTGCCGGTGGAGATGGGAATGCCGTCCTGGCCGGGCTGCAGATAGTTGATTGCGATTTGCGTGGGATCGATGGCCGGGTAGTAACTGCCACCGGAGCCACGAAGATCGCCTTTATTGCCGGTCATGGCACTTTTGGGATTTGAAGGGTTCTTGATGCCAAGGATGGGATTCATGAGCGTCGGGTAGTCGCCAAAGGCAATGCTGCCGACGGCGCCATAGAACTCATAGAGCGAGTACGGTTCGCCGCTTTGGGCGATGGCTGTACCGTTGATGCTCCAGTCGTTGATGAATTGAGCGGCCACTGAGTGGGCTTTGGCGGCGTTGGGAATGTTGACTCCGAAGTAGGCGCTGAACACATTGGTGCGGTCGAAGTCAGAAGATGCATAGGAGTTGTGCAGATTGTCGGGGTTACCGCCGGTGAAGAACAGGCCGAGATCGCTTTGCTCGTCGAGGGTATGGCTCCAGGTGTAGCTGGCGCCTACCATAAGATTGTGCGTCATGCGCTTGTCGACGTGAACCTGCAAGCCGTCGTAAGCGGAGTTGCCCGCGGTTTTGTAGTAAGAGGCGTTGGGGCTGAAGCCGATGTAGGGAACGCGGAAGTCGGTGTTTCCGCCGTCTTCAGTATTCCAGGGCTCGCCGGCGATCGGGGCATAGTCATACCCGTCAGGGAAGCTGTTCTGGTTGAGAACCTCGAAGCCGTAGGAAGCGGTCTGCCCCCAGACCGGGTTGGTCGCGGTGGCTATTTCGGGGGTGTTCAGGGGTACAGGGACGACAGCGTGGCGGCCGCGGTTGCCAACGTAGCCAAGGTCAAACACAAAACTCGAAGTTGGCTGCCATTGCAGATCAAGTGAGTAGTTGATTGTGTAGGGCAGCGTATTGGCGCGGTCGTAAGTGCCGAAATTGAGGGCATCGGGGCAGAGGAAGTAGCCTTCCTGGTTCTGAAGACCACTGCAGTTTGCCCCGTAAGATGCGTATCCGGAACTCGCGGAAGGATACCCGGTGAGCGCGTTGAGTGTGTTCTGGAGGGCGGTGTTGATAGCCGCTGGATTGGCCGTGGGCACCTGATAGGCGGGGCTGCCTGCAGAAGAGAAGGCTGGTCCCATCGGATCTTCAAGCGTAGTGCCCTGGCCAATAACGTAGGCGGTCAGAGGCGCGGACTCAGTGACGCCGAACGGTCCGCCGTAGCCGGAGCCGGCAGGTTGCGACAGGTAGACGAAATACTCGCCGCGATCGTAGTACATGCCGCCGGCGCCGCGGACCACAAAAGTGCCATGGTCACGCGTGGGCGACCAGGCGAAGCCGACTCGGGGCGAGATGCCCCATTGGCGCCCGGTGAGGGTCGAATCACTGACACCCGCGGTAGGGTCTTGCTTGTTGTTACCGGCCACGATGAACCCTGCGTTCATCACGTCCCATGTAACGCCCGGTTGAATTCCGGTTGGGCCATCGGAGGGGACCACGTTAAAGAGCTTCGGATCGAAGTTGAAGAAATTGCCATATTTCTCGGTCATGCCGCCGTGATAGTCATAACGCACGCCGAGAGTGAAGCTGAGATTGTGCTTGATCTGCCATTTGTCCTGCAGATAGCCGTCAAGCTCGTTGGTCCGGTAATAGCGGTTGGCATTGTTCTTGCCCGTCGCTGGATCAAGAGTCTCGAGGACATTGGATGAGTGGGACTTGCCCTCGAGGAAGTTTGTAAAACTCGAGGTTTCGATCTGCTCGATCCCGTTGCGGTTGTTTTCGATATTCAATTGCGTGTAGCTGTAGCCGCCGCCAGCATCGATGGTGTGGTTGCCTTTGACCCAAATGAGATTGGTCGAGGGATTGAGCCGGTTCTGATAGAAACCCATATCGGCGAAAGAACTGTATGGGCCGACCTTCAGAGAAGGCGAGTCAAGCTGGCTGCTGGGGAAACTCTCGAGACGCAGGCCCGGGAGACCGCCGTTGAAGAAGGGACCATTGCCATCTCCAGAAGGAGGCGCTCCCGTCGGAATCGAAGTTGAGCCGTTGATGCCGAAGTTTGCGGGACCGTTGGGATTGGTGAGTGTTTGCTGGTAGCTGGAATAGCCATATTGGCGGAAGATGCCCACTCGTTGCTCCCAGTTGAGGCTGGGGCTGATGGAGATGGTATTGTCGATCGCCGCGACCTGCGAACCGTTGCTTTCGGTCACAGGAAATCCGCCGGTCTGGGAGAAATCGTAGGGTAAGGTGACGGGATCACGCTGATAGTAGTACTTCCCTGAGAGACGGTCCTTGCTGGTGACGTTCCAATCGATGGAACCGTTGGCCTGGTCGGAGGTCATGACCGAGTCGCCGATAAGTGTGACGTTAGGGACGCCATAGATATACGGATTGGAATTCTGTGCGGAGGGAATGAGGAACGATCCGTCAGGGAGTTTTGCGTTCATCAATGCCATGGCAATGGGGTCGATGGTCTTGCTGAACGATTTATTGGCATAGCTTTCGGCGGCAGCGTCGAGACCTGCAGTGGAGCGGTCATCGGTGAGACCCGAAGGCACCGCCATTTGCGAGAGACCGGTGGATTGATCGGTGCTGGACATGCGTTGATAGGCGGCAAAGAAGAAGATCTTATCTTTCTTGATGGGGCCACCCATAGTGGCGCCGAGCGTCCAGCGGTCCAGGTAAGGATAAATAAGCGAGGCGGGGAAGGCTCCGACGCCTTGCTGGGAAAGCTGATACTGCTGGTTGAAGAAGTAGGGCGACGCGTTCCAGGCTCCGTCAGCGAAGTTACCGTATGCCTGACCGTGGATTTGGTTGGTGCCGGCGATCGTGTTCACGTCAATCTGCGCGCCGGCCGTCGCGCCCTGCTGGGCGTCATACATTGAGGTGTTCACGCGCAATTCGTCGATGAACTCGGGCGGAGGTGAAGGAAGACTATTGCCAATTGATGCATAGGGCGACGCGCCCGTAAGAGAAGCGCCGCCAACCGGGCCCGCACCAGCCGCGGAGCTTGCCGAGGTGCTGCCAGCGCCAATGTTGAAGTTGAAGCGCTGCGAGGTGAGACCGCTGGACGTCATGCCGTTGAAGATGTTGGTGACGTCGACGCCATTCACCTGCATGGTGTTGGAGGTGGCGCGCTGGCCGTTCGCCTGGATGTTCTGGTTGCCGAGGCCGGAGTTTGAATTCAGACCGCTGAGCAATTCGGCATTGGTGCCCGGAGAAAGGATGGCGAGCTGGGTGAAGCTGCCTGTGGCCAGGGGAGTGGCCTCAATCTGCTGCGTGTCCATCGTGTAGCCGTTGGTGGCGTCGGTGGCGTCGAGCAACGGATTCGCCACGACCTCGACGGATTCGGTGGTTTGGCCAACCTTGAGCGTGACATCGACAGTTGTTGCCTGGGCCTCGCGGACTTTGATCCCGGATAACTGCTCCTTTTCAAAGCCCTGCTGCGTGACGGTGACCGAGTATGTGCCAATGGGCAGGTTGAAAATCTGGAAGAATCCGGTTTTTTGCGTCGTCGTGGTAGCGGTTACGTTGATCGCGGCGTCGTTTACGCTGACAGTGGCCCCTGAGACTGCGGCGCCCGAGGGATCGAGCACGGTGCCGTTGACTGAACCGAGTGTTTGCTGTGCGAGAAGAGGCAAAGGGCTACAGCAAATGACAAAGCTAAACAAACTGCGGAATGCGACACTTTTCCATGAAAATCGATGCATGGACTCCTCACAAGATTTGGTTTTTGCTGCGTTGAGGAAGCTTGCAGGCTACCGGCGATGGACCAACGTGAAGCCCCCGACGGCAAGTAGTTCTTAAAGGAAAGCCGCCCTCGTTTGCGTCACGAATCGTAAGCTCCCGCAGCCTGTGAAACCGCCCTGCCGAAAAGAATCTTGCCGCAAGGCCCGCGCCAAGAGCTCAACTGCATGCGGGTTTAGAAAAATCCGCCGTTGACTGAACCGGCTGGAATCCCAAAATTGATGTTTGAGAGACTCCCTGAACCGCGAGCCTGTTGAACTCAAGGGTTGGCCCTGCAGTGTGGTCCTCAAAGGATGAATTTACAAGTCTCCGGTAAAAGCTCCGTGAACAGTGAGTGGGAACCGCAAGTGCGGGAGCATGCAATCCAAACCGAGACTGGTTGGTGCGCTTACCGGGAGGGCAGACAGAGGATGCCGTCCGTCCGGTCACTGGTATTGCTGCTCATGTGCCACACATTCACGAAAATGGATCAGATGAAGCAGGAAAACAAGCAAACCTGTGGATATAAAGCTCGCCAATGGCGAAATTCACAGCTGCCACCTCAACCGGCGCTTGAATCGAACGATCTTCAGCCGGCCCCAACCGACGACAGGAAATCGACTTCCAAATGATGCAAGCATCTGGTGACAGGAGAGGACATTGTAGGCCAACCGAGGGAGTTATTCCAAGAGGGAAACACAAGAATTGGCGGAAAAACTGAAATGCAACATATTATGTGCAATTGGAGTGGTTTTCTTCCCCAATCAGCCGAGAATCGCGGGGAGCAATTTGTTGCGATAATCCGGTATGTCCTGCACGGTTAATGGCTGCTCCCTGGACCCCAGCGCAGCCGCAAGCCGCCACAAACGTTGAAGGGCAGACTGGGGTAGCCGATAGGGGCGATGTGCTGACTGTCGAGGAGGTTCTCGGCTTGCGCGTAAGCATCCATCCAGTTGAAGAGCTGAAAGCTGCCGCCGAGATCGAGCTTGGCATAGCCATAGTCGAGGTTGCGGTTGGGCAGTAGAAGCGAGTTGCCGCCATTTTCGTCTTCGCCCTCGAGGTAGGTGGAATCGTCGCTGCGGCTGGCGAAGGCTGCGGAAAATACTCCGGTGAGCCGTTTAGTGGCATAGGTGGCAGAGATGAAGCCGGTATGGGGAGCGCGGCGGAAGGGGCGAGCGCTGATCAGCGGTGAATATGCTCCGAGAGGAATCTGTCCATTGAATTCGATGGGCGGAATGCCGATCAGTGTTTCGTTGTCGCTGCTGAAGGAGTGCTGGACAGCTGCCTGGAGGAAAGTATAGCCGCCGCGAAGGAAGAGATTTTTGCCGATGCCGCCTTCGACGGTCGATTCGATACCCTGCGCACGAAATGCCTCAGAGTTGATGGTCAACCCAAAAGCGCCTTCATCCGTAAGAGTGGTTTCCAGCTGAGTTTGCTCGGTCGAAGTGAGATTCGGCAAAAGGTAGGGAATCAATTGCACGCCGACGTATTCGATCTGCCTGCTGAATTCATTATGAAAGTAGCTGGCGCGGAAGACAACGTGGCTGCTGAGGAAAGTCTGTTCAAAGCCGCCCTCGTAAGTGCGATCTTCCGGAGCTCCGATCCGGTTGATACCCCACGCCTGGATAGATGATTGTCCGCCGTTGGCGGCAAGAAAGGTGTAGAGCGACTCGTCCTGCTCCGGCAGCGTAGGTTCGCGGTCTGATTCACCATAGTTGAAGAGCACGCGAGTGCCGCTGAAGACGCCACTGCGGGGGCGAAGCACATAGTAAGAGACACCGGCGCGCGGGGGGGTCTCAACGCCGAAGAGCGAATAATGTTCGAGGCTGCCGCCCAGCGAGTAGAAAAAGCGCTCTTTGAAATCACCGTGTACAGCGAGCTGATAATCGTAATTCGAACGCTCGACCGGCGGATAAAACAAACTGCCGGGTTCGGCGCCACGCTCATCTTCGTACTGGAAGCCAACGAGGGCCATCAGGTGGGGAGTGATAGTGACGTCGCCGCGGTAGACAAGCTGGTCGCGATTGGAGACGAGTTGGCTTTCGCTTGGGTAGGTCTCTCCATTCGCCCAGCTGTAATCGAGGAGAGCCTGGCCGGACACGCTGTAGCCGTTAGCGCCCTGAATTGTAACCGGTAGACCATAATAATTTCCGCCGGTGTATGTCGCAGGTTGACCAGGGCCGCCGCACGAACCTGCCGGCATGCAGATGCCGTCAGGAGTCCACAGCGAGTATTGCTCGCGCTTGCGCGACAGGCCATAGGTCGCGGACTGATGAATGTTCGCTGTGGTCTGGTTGTCGATGGCAGCGCTGAGAAAGATGTTCTGGTCTTTTTGCGTGGCGTCATCAGCGACCTGATAGAAGTTCCACGCATTGGGAACGCCGGTGGCAGAAACGCCGTAGTGCACGGTGCCGCGGATCTGAGTGGTACCGTTCAGCGCCCAGCCCAAATTGGCCGCGGAGGTGGCAACGTGGAACTCATCGTTGGGCAGGTCGTTTGCCGTTTGAAACCAACTGAAGGCGCCGAGATAGTCAAGCTTCTTATGAGCGCCCGCCAGCTCGAGTTCTTCACGTGAGGTCGCGAAATTGCCGGCTTCGCCCTGAAAGAGCAGGGAAGGGAAGCTGGTGGTTCCGTGAGGCGTTGTGAGGCTGACGACGCCGGACTCAGCGCCGGCGCCGAAGAGATTGGTATCGGGACCGCGGTAGACTTCGGCGCTTTCGATAGCCGTGGTGGAGAGCGACCCGAAGTCAAATTGATTGCCAAGATCGCCGGCGTCGACGCCATCGACAAGAATCTTGTTATTGTCGGAGTCGCCTCCGCGGACGAAGAGCGAGGTTTGCGCGCCGCGCTGG